>Ga0066652_100000078_pt1 | contig 60886 bp, 94 predicted proteins | sample GraSoiAngelo_101_FD_71413 | JGI IMG/M metagenome (GOLD analysis project Ga0066652, IMG submission 71413) | Grasslands soil microbial communities from the Angelo Coastal Reserve, California, USA - 14_0903_02_30cm | ecosystem: Environmental > Terrestrial > Soil > Grasslands | place: USA... | reverse complement strand
AACTCACCGACTCGATCCAGGATTTCATCGCCAATGTGATCTCCTCTATCCTCGACGCGGGATCTGAACGCGACGCGGTTAACGAATCTGACGATCTCCGCGACGCCATCGCCAATGAACTGAAGGGTTGGGTGGCCCGATGACTGAATTGACCGAAAAGCTGATCAGGACTCTGCGACGCGCTGAGTCTGAACATCTCGACGACTACAACTTTGCCAACGTGCAACAATCTTTCGATGAACTGCTTGAACTCGAGGGACTCGAGAGGGTATGGGTAGTCAGGGCTTATTGCACGAACTGGGCAAACAGGGCTGAGAACAACGATGACAACCGGGTCATTTGCTTCACATGCCGCGACGACTTCGAGGCTATCTGGGTGCACGAATACACCAACGACGATTCCACCTGGACGCCAATGACAATGCAGGACATTGATGCTCGACTAGACTCTGGGGTGATGGGGGAATGAACTGCTCAACCAAGGAATGCCCGAACAAGGCTATGCCTGAAACCACAAGTTGCGGCTGCGACTACTTCTGCGGCTGCGAGATCCAACCGCTCTGCGAGCCTTGCTACGATGCGATGGAGAGGGAGTCCTACGAGTGGATCGAGACGCTGGGTAATGCGGGATTCAACGCTTTCTATCTCGCACATCTGCCGGATGATGACATGAACGACGACTTCTACATCGGCTACATCCAGTCTCTGGTGAGAGGGTGAGGGAGGAAAATCCGCGGAATGGGAGGGGTGACAAGGGATGACGGGTTTGATATGATGAATTCATGATCAATCAAACCGCGATTGACAGGCATAAAGGGGCAAAAATGGAATCAAGGTATGAACAGGATGTCAGGGAGGGGAAGGCATCGAGAGGCGCAATGGCCGAATTGACTCGATTGACCACCCACACTGACGAATGCAACCGCAACCACACGACTGGGAATGACGAACACGACCGCGTCCACGATCCTCGCTGGGGATGCTGGGCTGACTTCGATCAACATGACCATGCTGACAGCGCTCTACGAAACGTGCTTTGCTGCTTGCAACATTCTCCTGAGGCTGGGGGGAGTGAATTGACTTTCCATCCTGACTTCATGAATCCTGGGGAAGTCTACCCCGATGCTGATGAGGCTGAAGAGGCCGCTGCGTTTGCGAGGATTTCTGAGTTGATGGAGGTCATCATCGCTTACCGATTCTCACGCGACGATATCACCAAACTGACGATCAATCACTCTCTTTGCCCGCTGCACTTCTGCGACTGGGCCGCCTGCTTTGACGACGCTGACCCGGAATGCGAGGCTATCCGCGCCATCTATCCATACGGACATGACACATAAACCGACAAAGGAGACCGAAGGATGAACTTGGCATATGGAATGACTGAGGAAGAATTGGTCTTGGAGAATCTTTCCATTGACCTCTTCAATGAACGAGGGCTAAGGCCCAGGAGGCTGCTTGATCACCTGGTTGAGCTCGAGGGCTTGCCCGGCTCTCAGGCCAGAGTGCTTACGATGGCTATGAAGCTCTTCAGGAGAATGGTAGATCAGGCTGCCGATGGCAGTGGGGGATATCAGGTTGTGAGGATGGCTCAGAATCAGGATTTGCTGATGCTGGCCTGCTTGCACACTGCGTTGATTTGGGAGTGTGGATGATGGCTGATGAAACCGAGGGGAAGAATGGGATTATCATGGATATCTTTGGTGATGAGGTATATCGAGATCCGAGTACGGGGTTTCCTGACACTCCGCCTCCATATGACTATGGGCAGGCGGGGGAAGTTGCGGAATTGGTCACGAAGTGCATGGAGGCTGCGATCAAAGCGGCTGAGGATGTTGCTGAAGCTTACGAACGAGATTTCGGACTGAGGGATATCAGGACTGCTCAGGGTGTGGGGATTGTTTTGGCGGGGATGTTGCACACCTTCCGAACGAACTCACATGCATACTCTGAGCCATGCGACGAGGCTGCACGACAACAAGCCTATTACTATCTGGAGGATTTTTAATGGATGAGCAGACCGTGAGTGGATCAAAGCTGGGGAAGGAAGAGTATACTCTGTTGGAGTATGCGACACTGAGGGCCGCCGTGAAGCGGGTCAAGCAGTGGGAGAAGACCGAGGCTAATAAGATGATGCGGAAGTTGACCGAGGAGAGGATTGCACAGCTTGGAGGGCGGGAGAGGATCTGGACTGACTTCACCAACATGCTGGCCGAGGGGCTTGACGAATTTTAACGACTCGCTCGATGACGCTCGGAGTTGTTTGAGGTCGATTGAGGGCTTCCGTAAGGCTCCCCAACGCGATTGATGGGTGATTTTAAGGCTTCACGAATCCAGAACTGAGGGAAGAAATGGGACTGAATGAGGATTATCATGACGAGTGGAACGATGCGATCAAGGAATGGAGGAAGGAGAAAGAACAGCAGGATAAGGCTAATCAGCTGCAGGAGTGGTGGGGAGTGATGGATAGTAAACGGAGGAGGCAGATGAAGAGGGCTGAGCGGAAGGCTATGAGGTCTGCGGTGTGGGATGGCTTTCTAGAGGCTTGGGATCCACGAAGGTGGGATTGGGTAGTGGTGATTTGTTGGGTATTGATGGTTGCGGGCTGCGTGGGATTTTGGTGGTTGGTCTTCAAAAAGGCAGTGGGGAGGTGATTGGGTGGATAGGGCCTGGTACGCGGAAGGTATCGTGAGAATGGTGTCCAAGTCGTTCGACAGGGTTGACCAAAGCCTCAGGAGTTTCTCAGGGTTACAACAATCCCGTCCAACCTCACGTGGGCTTATGAGAGCCCCGTCCTATGAGAGCTGGCCTCCAGCCACGGGTAACCTCCAACCACTTTTTGGGCCGTAGGCTTGGTCTAGGTGGGTCCGTCACAGGATCCGCATCTGGGTCTAGGTGGGACCGCGTCCACGACATGAAGGGAAGCTCCGGCAAGCGGAGCGTTCCCGTTCTGGATCGTCAGTCTTCGGCTATGCGGCGGATCTCGAAGTTAGAGGGGAATGAGCTTGGGGCCCAGTTTTTGCAGTGGTCATCCCAGAGCACATAGCCTTTTCCTCCGGACCAGCGTTGAACTGTTCCCGTGACTCCTTTTAAGGCTCCGAACCGACTAAGGCTCCAGTACACCCGGTCTCCAGGGAGAAATCTAAAGCTGTGGCGGTGGATCGATCCCTCCTCATCGACCCAGCAGCCGCAATCGAGTTCCGGAGCATGTCCGCATTCCATGATTTCCTCCTTAGTAATCTACCTCGTGGCAGATATCGTCGATGAGATGGCCACCCATGTTGAAGCAGCGGAAGTGCATGTCGGGATTCCAGTTGGTCGCGTCCATTTGCACCCAGAGTTCAGTGGGTGGAGAGACGTCGGGCACCTCGAAATCCTCATATGCTGCTTCGCTCACCAAAACATGCGGTGTTTCGGGCGGTTGGCATTGATCGGTCAGAACCGATAATCCCAGCGATAACCCGATTGCGGCGATTTTGAGATTCATGGTTTTTTCCCCTTGCCTTTGATTTGATACCCCCATTTTATCAAATCCGCGTAACCATGTCACCGTCCGGCGAAAACTTAGCGGTCCGAAAAAAAACGCCGATGAGAGCCCCGTCGCCCGAGATTTGGAACCATCAAGAGCCCCGTCGGCCGAGATTCTTTGTCCAGGTGGGACCGCCAGGAGACTTGTGTGTCCCAACGGGTCCGCTACGCAAACCCCAAGACGCGATCTTAGGGCGGACTAAGTGGCGCTCTGAAGGTGCGCGGAAGTGCGCGGCTTAGGGGTAGTTAACGCGGCATATTCGGGCGCCCAAATATAATTAATTCGGCGCGCCAATATAATTAATTAAGGTAGCCTAACGAAAAAATATTTATTTCGGCTTGACTTCTAGGCTCGAATTAAGGTAAAATCGACGAAACGAAGAAAGGACGAAAAAATGAACTTAACCAACGGCGAGCGAAAAATTGTCCAGACTGCTTTTGAGGTGATCCAAAATGCAATGGACGTTTTAAATGAGTACGATTTTTCGGACAAAATGATCCGACAAATAATTTCGCAAAATCGCTTGACCAAAGTCTAAAAGTGTGCTTTAATTGAGTTGTGGCCGAAACGGTCGGCCCCGAAAAAAGGATGAAAAAAATGGCTGAAAAAATGGCTCAGGTTCGGACTCCGAAGGATCTCGCAAAGGTCCTAAATATGGATGAAAAAAGCGTCCGCAATATCCTCCGCAAAATCACGGTCGAACAACCCGGATCGGGCGGGCGATGGAATTTGGAAGCTCGCACCACCGAAGAATGGATCGCCGATTTTGCCGCAAAAAAGGCGCGTAAAACGGTTGTCGCCGAATTGAAGTAACGGCGCGAATATTGGTTCGGTCGGCCGAATAAAAATCGGTCGGCCGAACCAAAAAAAATATTTGTGATATATGTCACAAAAAATAAATAAAAAATTTATTGATGGCGAACCCCCCGCGTCCCCTTCCGATCCCACCCCGCCCTGCCAATCCGCTCCGCGGACCATTCCGCACACGCCCAATGTCCCTGCCATCAGGATGTGTTCCAGAACACAACCCATTCCGCACGCCCCCTGTTCTCCCTCCACCCAAAACGAACCCCCATGGTCCCTTTAGTCCTCGAAGTTATTGACAACGGCAACGGGGTAAATTATAATGGGAATATGAATGCGACACAAAGGAATCAACATGCAACTACAGGACAAACTTCCCTCAATTCTCCAGGGATGGGGTGGACAATCATCCATCTCCATGGAGCGAGCGCTGAAGCAGATCAAGGGTTTAGTTGAGATGATCGACCCAGACCCAGAAGATCACCACCTCTACGACATGATCTACGCCAGCCTCGACGACATCGACATGATGCTCCAACACCTCGATAGGGGATAACCATGCCACTTGGAAAAAGGAATCCTGACAACCCTCCCGCCAACGCTTTTGAAGTTGCACGAAACGAGCCGGCACGGAAGAGGGACCAGAAAGCAAAGGAACGGGCTAACAATCCCAAGCCCTTCTACCGCAAACAAGACCCCAACTACACCTACGCCTTCGGCGGCAAGTGGAAGACAAAACACCCTGGGGCTATAGAGAAGCACAGCTAACGTCAGAAGCTGTGACGAAAGTCATATATTTTCCGGCTCGGGGTATTTGACACGAGCTTTAGGCTTTGATAGACTTTTATAGGGTTCTCCGTCGAGCGCTACTCCGGACGAAACTTTTTCCTCAGGGTCCACCCTTTAACTCTGGGGAGTTTTATTCAAAGCCCACGCATGGTGCGTTTCGGAACTTCCGCAGAAAGTCTCTGGGGAAGACGTCGGCGGGGTAAGCCTAACCGTCCGACGATTTGCTGGTGTGGACTTGACGGAGGACCCTCTTAGACCGACACAGCAAGAATGGAGGGGGTGTGGGATCACCTCAAGCCGCTATTGCCTTGATAGGCGGTATCCTGGGGTGTATTGCCACAGCCGTTGGTATCTTCGTCGCCTCTAGGAACTACGTCGCTCAGCAAAGAGCTAAAGATGCTGCCTCCGAGGCGAGGAGAGAAACGGCCAACTTACGTGAGCGTGCAGGAGCTATAGAGGCTCTGCAGAAGACCGTGACGAGTCAATCGGGTGTTATTGATGGTCTGTCTCAGGGACTAAAGGACTGCATAGTCCGAGATAACCAGAAGGCCATCGACATAAGCGATCTGCAGCAGAAAGACTACGCGAAGGCTGTGGAGATTGACACTTTGAGACGACGGATCGCTGTCCTGGAGGCACGATGACAACTCAACCCCCAACCTCTGGGGAGAATCCGATGGTGCCGACTTCCTCTAGGGAAGTTGATGAGTTGGTTGCTACAGTGCCACCCAAGGAAGAGGTGGACTCGCTGGTCAAAACACTCCGTAAGACGAACCGGAGGATGGGGCTGAGGCCCAGTGAACCCCGGCTGTGGTTCGCCATAGCGCTATGCCTATTTCTGGCAGTGATACTGCTGGCGCAGATAGAGGCTATATCTGAACGGAGCAGTCTGAAGGCTCAGTTGGCTGACGCTAGCGAGACTTCTGAGTGCCGCGACGCGATTACAGGCGATTTGAACATCGCTAAGGCAGAGGGAATACTTGCTGGCAATGAGGCTATTCTCCTGCTTCTCAACGTGCTGCACGATGTGGTCGTCAGGGAGCCGGTCAACGATGCGGACTTTCAGGCCGACACGGCTAGAATCACGGCTGCGGACCTCGCTGCAGCAGAACATGCTCGGATCGCCATTGATAGTCAGAGAAACGTACTAGCAATCTGCAAAGAATAGCCCAACTACGTTAGGCAAAGGAGTGAACATGTATATTGGTGTTGGAGCCGTAGTGCTCATTTTGCTGGTCATTCTGGTGATTCTGCTGCTGCGCAGGTACTAATGTTCATGGTCATGGAGTGGCCGGACGGTAGCAAACTGGTGGCTGAAATTCCGGTCGAACAGGATGCCATAGACGCCCTCCATGACTGCTGCCACGAGATGTTGGCGAGGGCCATGGGGTTACCCCGTTCCCCGATCCTTGAGAGAGAGTCTACAGGACGCCCCATTCCTTGGGATCAGGCTGCCCTAGAAGAAGCTGCTGTGTTAGCCATACAGAGGCTAGCTCGGTATAGGTGGATTAATGACGCTGGTTGAGACATATCTCCCGTTCGGGATACGCGACGTGAAGATCACGCCGTTTATCGGGGAACTCGGGGTAGGGACACCAGTAGATCTGCCAGTAGGGCGAGTCGTGACGTTCCGTGAGACGGAAAGTATCGAGCTTCTGAAGAGCGATGATCGCAACGTTGCCATGGAGGGCACCGGGGCGATGGTCGAGTGGGAGATTGAGGCCGGTGGCATCTCATTCGAGGCTTGGCAGGTCCTCACCGGAGCTTCCCTGGTGTCTGGGGCCGGCTTCCGTGAGCTAATTAAGCTCGATACCGACGTTAGACCGTACTTTGTGATTGAGGGACAGAGTATAAACGACGATGGCTCGGATCTACACATCGTCATACGACGGTGTAAGGTCAATGGGTCGATCGAGGGCTCATTCTCGGAGGGCACATTCCTTCTCACGAAGTGTGAGGGGCTGGGCATCGGAGATTCGACGGGCGAACTCTGGCGGATGCGGTGGAACACCAACACGACGGATGTTTTCGGAGGCATTCGTGCTTTGCCCAACACTATTCAGTTCCAGGCACGGCCGCTCACGATTTCGGTGGGCAACGTGGTGGGTGCTTCCCTGACACCAGCTCTTACTCAGCTAGTGGCGAACAAACTCCTGGTGAGTGTGGGGGTTGAGCAGGTTATTGCTCTGCAGCCGAAGGTTGTGAATATGAGGGCTCAGCCCCTCACCATTACTGGTGGTGTGGGAGCGCTGACGCTGGCGCCGAAGAGCTTTGCCATGACCGCGGTGCCCTTGCTGCCCTCACGAGGCATAAACTTGGCGCCTGCCACGGCTGCTATGACGGCTAGGCCGTTGCTGGTGGGCTCGACATCCACGATCGTGGAGGCTGAGTCCGGCACGGTCGAGGGTGGGGCGGTTATATCCACGCAGTATGCGGGCTACACAGGCACGGGCTACATCGGCACATTTGGTCTGACGGGAGACGTCAACCAGATTAACTTCTCGGCTGCGGTCGGTGGTAGTTACACATTCTCGATAAGGTATGCTCAGGGCAACCCAGCAGAGGGTACTGTCACGGTCAATATCCGAGTGAATGGGGCTATTGCTGGTACAGTATCATTGCCCAACACCTCGAGCGACTGGACGAGCCCTGCTAGATTTGCGCAGTCTAGTGCCATCACGATTCCGCTGACGCTTGGCAACAACGTCATCCGCATAGAGCACTCGGGGTTGGAGTACACATACTCAGACCTCGACAGCTACACGTTCACCGGCGCTGGCGGTGGTGGTACAGGGGGTGTTGCTCCGGTAGCTGAGTTCACGATGAACCCCTCGAGCGGAGTCGTGGGACAGACGATACAGTTTAACGACTCTAGCACAAACTTTCCGACGTCATGGGCGTGGCTGTTTGGCGATGGGGCTACCTCCACACAGCAAAATCCGACGCATAGCTTTGCCGGTGCCTCCACATACAACGTGCAGTTGACTGCCACGAATGCGACGGGGTCGAATGCTAAGACTCACAGCATTGTCATTGGTGCTGGAGGCGGTACCGGAGGGACTCCGGATTATGTCGTAGGCGTGAACGGGTCACTCCAGCAGATATTGGAGCTTCCGTACTCCTCGATTGCTGGTAAGCGAGTCTTGGTGCCGTCTGGCACTTGGAATGGGCCTACCGGCGCTGGTATTCTGTTCTACAACAAGGATTTCGGCAATGTCATCGTGGAATTCCAGAGTGGAGGCATCCTGCGGGGTCCTGGTGGCTCTGGTGTGGAGTTTTATGGAGGGTGCCGCAATCTCACTCTCGTTGGTCCAGGCAAGATACAAGCCTTGGGTAACTCGACGAACGCAGAGGGCATCTACCAGGATGCCAGCCGTACCAATAATGGCTCCCCCACAAATGGACTGCCTGGCGGTAATATCACGGTTGATGGGCTCACAGTAGAGCCGATTCCTGGCAGCGGTGTTATTGGTCGCAACGGGGTCGCCTTCTGGTCCTGTGACAAGATCATCATCCGCAACTGCACGATCCATGATGCCTCGGGCAACGCTGCTTATGGCTTTGGTGGTGCTGGATCAGGGATCTCCATTGGTCAGGGGTGGCGGTGGGATAGTAATGGTGGTGAGAGAGTTCTCATCGAGAATAACCACGTCTACAACCAGCTGGCTAGTGATGGTAACCCCTCGGCTGACCGCAATGGGATTATTCTGGACCTGTACCACAGTGTGGGTAACTTCGGTGACTTCAGCACTATTTATGGGAACCACATCATTGGTTCGGTGATGATCCGCAACAATAATATTCACGATGTCTCTGGTCGAGGCATTCAGATATTGTTCGCTGGGCTACCTGACTCCCCGATCTACGTTGACAACAACACGATCTCTGGACAATGGGCTCGTTATCTGGGTCCAGAGCCTGGGTCAGGCAACTTCTCAGACCCGCAGACGGGCATCGGGGGCAATGGTCGCGGTGTCCACTCGAATGTGGTTGTTACGAACAACACAGTCGTCGATGATCCTGCTCAGGTTCATCCTAGCTTCTTCTTCTTCGACTTCAACACTAGCCCAGGGGTTACTGGGTCGAATAACCATCTAGTCGGTGGTGGATTCGTCGATTGGCACAATTCGCCAGGAACTTCTCCTCCAGCGGGGTTCATCACATGAGAAACGCAGAACGACGGGCTCGATTTGCCTATAAAAATGGCCCTGGTGCTACTCCATGCGAACTGGATATGAGGTACTCATTCCTAAACGCTCGAGGGAAGCCGATGGTCGGTCGTAAGGGCAGACCTTACCAGCTGAAGGCGGAAGATGATCCAGACGGCTATACGGTTGCCCCGCTCGACCCTAGGCGAGCTACGAACGACAAGCAGATCCGCAAAAGGGCTCGTCGTCGAGGGGAGTTGCTTGAGGCTGACCTGAGGATGCTGTACAAGCCCGTCGAGGAGTGGGACGACGAGGAGCTGGCTCGAGGGCGCCCACGCGATGCCGGCGGAGGCTTCCGGGGCAAACAACCGACCTGGATCAGCAAGGCGTACCACGAGGAGATAATCCGACGGTATGAGAAGCTAGTCAAGACTGAGATGAATGTCCACACCATCGAGGCTCTCGGGGTGATGTCAAACATCCTCAAGAATGACAAGGTCGATAAGAAGGGCAAGCCTATGGTGCCTGCCGCGGTGAAGCTGGATGCTGCTAAGTTCCTGATCGAGCATGTCATAGGCAAGCCGGTCAAGCACATTGAGTCCGAGGTCTCAGTAACGCTGCAGGGCATCCTGGCTCACGCCATGGTGAACCCCAGCCAGACGAACTTCGACGAGTACGCACTCACGCAGGGGTACATTGACGCCGACGTGGTGGATGACACCATGGGGAGACACAACAATGGCACTTGAGCTGTGTGGGATATGCCATCAGCCTCGGGAGTACCATGAGAAAGACACAGTCCGCCATCAGTTCGACGTGGGCGGCAAGCTCATGGCCAAGGTCACTTCCCCTCCTCCAACCAGTAGTCGTGGGGTACCCAGTGGGGATCCCATACTGAGGTTACTCCTCATCCGAAAGGGTATTATCTCGGCAGATGATATAGATGCTGCTGAGAAGGAGCTGAGAGCGCTAGGAGTTGCCGGTGTTGGTCCCGTTGCCAGAAGTAGTCGAGAAGATACTCGAGTTGACATCTGATGCTGATGTCGAACATTGTGGTCTCTACACTGACGCTGGCGAGGTCATTCAGGTTCGTAACGTGAGCGAAAGTCCTCACGATAGCTACGTGCTCGACAAGGAGCAGGTGGTTGATCTATTTGAGACACGACCTGACCTGCAGATTGAGGACATCGGAAGTAAAGTGGGGGTGTGGCATACACATCCGTCGGGGTTGATCGGACCCAGTAGGGAAGATTTTAATACCAAGATAGAAGGATTGAACTACCTCGTAGTAACCATTCCCTCTGGGGAAGCCGTAGTATTCTAAAGGAGTTTACATGGCCATTACGGCAACAGACATTCTGTTTAAGCTGAGCAAAAATACCGGCCCCGGTAACAGCTCAGCGCAGGCGGATCCGAACGACAGTATCGGTGGGTTCATGTCATCCACGCAGATCACTGACGCAACCCTCCACAATCTGTTTGATGTGGTGACGGGTGACGAGAACGCTGCTTCCGATGTGGAGTATCGCTGCTTCTTCATCCACAACAATCATGGCACGCTGACCTGGGAGAGTGTGAAGGTATGGCTCTTTTCCGAAACGGCTGGTGGTGCATCCGCGGCCATCGCCATCGACGGCACGGGTGTCGTGTCAGCAACTTCCGCCTCTGCGCAAGCGGAACGAGTCGCCAACGAGAGTACTGCCCCGTCAGGAGAGACATTTAGCTCTCCCACGACGAAGGCAGGCGGGCTCAGTGTGGGCAACATCGGTGCTGGTCAAGCAGTGGCTATCTGGGTTCGTCGCACGGCAGCGAACACCGCCGCAGTAGATACTGACGGCGTGATCATCCGTGCAGAAGGGGATACGGCTGCATAATGGCTGATACCGTCTATAACGTAGCGAAAGCTAGGGTTGCCTCCGGCGCTACTGATCTTGATACCAGCACTCTGAAGATGTTGCTGCTCAAGACCACTGCTGCCGGCGCATTTAACCCTGATTTGGTCTCGGTCACTGCTCTCAAGGCTGTGTCTGGTGTGGTCGAGGCCGACTTCACAGGTTATGTCCGCAAGACACTCACCTCGGTGACTGTTACACAGGATGACACCAATGACCGAGCAAACGTCGACTCAGCGAACGTCACTTGGGACCCGGCGGGTGGTGCTACTAACAACACTCCCGTGGCTGCTGTCATCTATCATGACGTGGATGGCACTGACGCAAACTCCAAGCTTGTATCATACCACGATACGAACTTTGGAGTTACTGCCACCAACGGTTCTCCCTATACCGTCAATATTGCGGACTTTGTTCGGTTGACGTAATGGGGGCGATCAAGAACGCCATCGAGGCGATCTTGGCTAACAACAATCTCACTGATGCTGAGAAGAAGGTCGAGATACGTCGTATTCGAGGCGAAGCTCTTCGTGACAACATACCCAACCTTCCCTTCACGATAAACTTGGTGGGTAACAACTCCATCACGATCGAGACAGCAGATTGGGACCCAGTCAGGAATGTTCTGACGTTGAATCTCTCAGCGATCAGGGCAGGACAACCGCTACCGTTGGACAATCCATTCGTCTATGTCAACCCTCCCACACATATCGAGGACCCTGCGGGGACTGACTTGGTGCAGGAGATGAGAGATCGCCAGGGCAATCTGATAGCGACGAAGCGTTACAGAGAGGCCCCCTTGCTGGCTCTGAGAGCGATAGTCATAGATTCGGTGAGGAACTCATGACGACAACCACCGTATTTGCTGGCGCTAGTGACTTCTGGATTCTGTACTCGGCTAGCACTTACGCAAACTCTCGTAATGGCACTGGTGGTTCATTCTCGGCTGACTCTGGATCTGAGACAACTCTCTACGTTGGTCAGAATCAGTTCGGTGGTCCGACGTTCGAGATGATGGAGATAATGCTGGAGTTTGATACTTCGTCGATTCCTGATACTGACGTAGTCTCTGCTGCGGTACTATCAGTGTGGGGCGTGAACGACAACGATACTGGCGACTTGATGACCCTGGAGGCACGAGCCTACGATTGGGGTGGCACACAGGACAATGCCGACTGGCGCACGGGTGCTCAATATGCTGCCTTGACCTTGCTGGCTACCATGGCTCCGTTGACTCTCGATGCCGCTGCATACAATGTGATGACCTCCTCGTCTCCGAATATGGAGAATGCGATCAATGTAACCGGCTTCACTCGCATGGTGCTAGGATCGAATCGCTTTGCTAGCAATACTTCACCTCCTGGTGAGGAGTATTACCAGCTGCAGTCGGCAGATAACACGGGTACGACAAACGATGAGAAGCTCGTGGTCACTCATGCTGCCTCAGCTGCTGGGCAACCTACAACGAAGAGGTTTGGTGGAGTGCAGTTCTCAGGGTATCGTGCTCAGGGCAATCTGATAAGGAGATGGTAACATGGCTGCTACTGATGCACAACCATTCCCCATAAAGAACAAAGCGTTTCGTGTGGTCTTTCCCCTGCTGGATGCTGATGGCGACCTCGTGACAGGTGCCACTACACCAGATTCGGAGATCAGCAAGGACCAGGGAACATTCGTTGATTGCACTAATGAGATGACTGAGATCGCTACGACATCGGGTGTCTACTACCTCGACCTGACCGCCACAGAGATGAATGCGGATTGTGTGGTCATCATTGCCAAGTCGGCTACTGCCGGCATGAAAACGACGGTCATGACGATCTATCCAATAGATCTCAAGGAACCGACCGGGGTACCTGCGTATGGTGCTGGTGGTGCGGGTCTCGAGGAGATACTAGCTTGGATCATGGCACTGCAGCGAAACAAGCTTACTCAGACCTCGACAACCTCTACACTGAGGAACGATGCTGACAGCGGCACGATCGCTACATCAACAATTGCTGACGACGGTACAACCCTTACCAGAGGGGAATGGGCATAATGGGATGGTCAATACCTGACAAGGGCGAGGGTGTCAATGATGCACAGAGCGTCGTCTTTCAGGAGTACATGGATGTACTCATCGAGGGCATGAGTGGTCGCAACTGCGTACTCAGTGGGTGCACAGTTACGGGTGGCGCTGGCATGACGCCCACGGTTGCTAAAGGCGCCGTGCTGTCTGCTGGTGTCTTGTTTGCTATCGCCAGTGCTACAGTCACCATCGCTACCGCAGATGCTACATATCCACGCATAGATCTCATTGTGATTACCTCTGCGGGTGCTAAGGCAGTACGTGCTGGTACCGCAGCAGCAAATCCGAAGCCTCCTGCTCGCACTACTGATGATGTGGTCATTGCGGCCATCTATGTGCCTGCCAATGCTACCACGATTCTTACTACTCATAGTACTGACCTACGCATCATGCGTGGTCGGGTGACGCTGAAGGCAACTACTACGCCGGTTACCTTCAATAATAACTCCACCATTCAGACATACTTCACAGTTACTTTGCCTAGCGGATTATTCTTAGCGGGTCAGCAATTGCGGTGTACTTGTGGTGGGTCCTGGTTGACGAATACTTCTGGTCTTTCGGTTCTCACTCTGACGATTGCCTATGGTGGTACTACACTGTTCGCTGATGCCACAACAACACCAACTGCTTCTGCGGTTCGTGGTGGTTGGTACTTGGATTTCATCTTGAATGCACAGAGCAATACTGCTCAGCAGACTGCGGGGATTTTCACCACACAAGCTGCTGTCACTGCGGGTCGTGTGGCTCCTACGACGGGCACCGCTGGTATGTTGGAAGCGATTCCTGCTGCTGCTGTAGCCAATGCTCCAGTGGTTACCGCTTTCCGTGGATCGGCTGCTGTGGATAGTGATGCTGCTGACCGTACCCTGACTGTGCAATGGACCATGAGCGTAGCTAACGCCAACTCAGAAATGACAATGGACTTCGGCATCGCAGAATTGCTCTAGTAGGAGCGAATCATGACCATTGCCTATGTCGGAGGTACCCTAGCTCGCAATGGTGGGGGCGACTCCAACGGATTTACCTCGTCGGCGTTCGACACGACTGGCGCCAACTTCATTCTCGTGTCGTACTCATCGGGCGCCACAAGTTTGGAGACACTGACAGATTCCAAGGGCAACACTTGGACAGCGATGACGGCCTCTACCGCATCTGGTCGGCAGCATCGCTTCTATTACGCCTTCAATGCCACAGTCGGCACCGGTCACACCTTCACCATTACCGGCACCGCCACGTACCCCTCGCTGGCCATCACGTGGTACTCTGGGGTACAATCAGCCTCCGATCCTTTGGATCAACAGGCTCGCAATGGGCAAGTCGCACCATCAGTTACTGCGGGGCCGATCACGCCGACCGTCGATGGTTGCTTGATTGCCACCGGCTTCCATCACGCCGATGGCGTCAACACACGCACCCTCACGGGTGGCTGCACGATGGTCCTCGATGAGACCAGCACGACCTTCGGCTCTGACAATGGTTCTTATGGTCACCTAGTTTCTCAGACCACTGCTGCGGCAATCTCGGCAAACTGGTCAACCACCAATACAGTTCTCACTGAATCTACGATTGCCTCGTTCAAGCCAGCAAGTGGAGCACCTCCGCCAGCGAACCCTGAGCGAGAACTCGGCCTCATGATGGGGTCGCCAAGATCTCACATCGGTGCCGCACCGATAGGTGCCTCAGATGATGTAATCCCTGCAGCCACACCCGAGCAGGGTTTCGTGATGGGGGATTATAACACCCACATCGGCAGCAGCTATATGGGTGGACAAAGCTGGGCGAACCCGCCTGAGTTTGGCTTTGTCATGGGATCGCCTCTGTCGCACATGGGTGCGGCAACCTTAGGTTCTACTGATATTGCTGACCCGACAGCAGCCCTGAGGCGATGGAGTTTAGTTACTTGGCAGACACAAAACCTGCCCATATCGCCAGGTACTGGGTTCGATACTCAGGCTGAGCGGATGTGGGAAACAGGCATGCTGCCTGCCCCACCCATAACCATTCTCACTGCGGTTGGCAAACAACTCGACTACCGGTGGTCAGTACGGGCACTTGCTGGTGATCAGGATGATTTCCGTTGGTCGGTTAGAACTGTCCTCGGTGATCAGGAAGACTATCGTTGGTCCACACGCATATTCGTTGGTGACCAAGAAGACTTCCGCTGGCAGGTCAAGAAGGCTCAAGGCGATCAGCTAGACACACGCTGGTCAGTCGTTGGGCCCGTAGCAAAAGATCTCGATGTTCGATGGGGTATTCGTACAACCATTGGTGATCAGGAGGATTACCGCTGGGCCGTACGTACCACACTGGGAGATCAGGAAGACTTCCGTTGGGCCACAAGAACTAAGGTTGGTGACCAGGAAGACTTCCGATGGTCTGTTAGATCAATTCTCGGTGACCAGACCGATCTACGTTGGTCGGCTTGGCTCGATACTTCTGCAGTACGTCGCTGGTCGTTGGTGACCTGGCAAACACATTCTCTACCCATAGCACCGAATCTGCCCATCAATTCCAAGGGCGATCGTATGTGGGAGACCATGCAGTTGCCCTCGTACTTCGTCGGTACTACTGTTATCGGTAAGCAGGTTGACTATCGTTGGTCGATCAGGGCAATCCTGGGTGACCAGGAAGACCTGCGCTGGCAGACGAAGCAGATCACCTTCGACCTCAACGAGATCCGCTGGGGTGTTCGCACCGCGTTCAACGATAGTATGGATGTCCGATGGGGCATTCGTACAACTCTAGGCGATCAAGAAGATTACCGTTGGTCGGTTCGCACTAAGCTGGGAGATCAGGAAGATTTTCGTTGGCAGGTCAAAGCGCCAGTCGGTGATACCAACGATATCCGTTGGAATGTCAGGGCAATCATGCCTGACTTCAACGATATCCGTTGGTCTGTCAGGGTTAGGGTCAACGATTCTAGTGATCAAAGGTGGGCTGTTCGAACATTCGTCGGAGATCAGGAAGATCTACGCTGGGCTATCCGAACCTTCGTAGGAGATCAAGAAGATTTCCGGTGGTCGGTTAGGAGTCGCCTTGGAGATAATAACGACCTCAGGTGGGCAGTTAAGTCCGCTCTTGGTGATAATAATGATCTTCGGTGGGCAACCCGCATTTCCATTGGAGATTCCAATAACACACAATGGGGTGTTAGAACTAAGGCATCCGATACTTGTGACCTACGATGGAGGGTCGCTGCTACAGTCAGTGACTCTGCTGAACTGAGATGGCAGGTTAAAGCCGTCGTCAACGACAGCAGTGACTTGCAGTGGCAGGTTCTTTCTATCGCAGTTGTTCAGGATTCGGTTGACCTTAGGTGGGGCGTTCGAACAACCGTCAATGACCAAGAGGATCTTCGGTGGTTCATACGATCCCTCGCTGGCGACTCCAACAGTCTGGTGTGGACCACACGAGCTCTTCTGGAGGATCGGATTGATCTGCGTTGGCAGGTAGTTAGCATTGCCGCCATTGCTGATGATCTGAATCTCAAGTGGGGTACTCGTACCACGCAGGGCAATTATGCAGACTTCCGCTGGAAGGTATGGGGTTATGCTAACAAGAACCTCGATACCAGGTGGGCAGTCCGTGCTCTACTGGCTGACGATTCCTCGATCAGGTGGAACACCAGGGCTAGGGTCAACGACCAGCTCATCACTCTGTGGGGTATTGGTGGTCCCTTCGGAATCAACAGCAGTTTGGTGTGGAATGTCCGAAAGGCAGTTGGTCCTAGCTACGATCTGAGGTGGCGTACTGCTGGTCTCGTTATCAAACAACGTGATCTGCAGTGGGTTGTCAGGAAGATGGTGGGCGATCAGGTATGGCCTTTGTGGGATACAAGGGCAGCCATTGGTCGTGCGAGGGATCTGCAGTGGGGTACACGGACCTTCGTTGGAGATAGCACTAATTACCTTTGGGCACTACGCTCGAGGGCAGGCGATGCTGCGAACATCCAATGGAATCTCCATGCACACCTCTTCGATGACCTAAGTCTCAAGTGGAAGCTCTTTGGACAAGAGGTTCATGCGCTTGAGATACGTCTCTCAGATCATGGCCTGTTGCTGATTCGCCTCACGGACTTTGAGGACTTCTCTATCGAACCGGATGATTCGAGTGATCTGATCATCACAGTCAATGATCGCAGCGCACTACGGATTTTGTTGGATCACCATTTGGGTGATTTGGATATCCTATCAAGGACTCGATGATGGCGATCCCAAACAAATACGACATTGGAGATCAGGTAATTCTCCATGCTGAGACCCTGATCGACGACGCTCCAGTCAGTGTTACTGCGGAGTTCAAAGTCAAGCGTCCTGGGAGTGACTCCCTCGACGATGTGGCAGCGGTAGAAACTCCTCAGGGAGTATACGAAGGTCTCTACGTTCCCTACATGAGTGGCCGTCATTTCTACCGCTTCATCGCCACGGGAACTCAGCAAGGTCAAGAGGAGTTCTGGTTCGACGTAAGGGAGGCACATGCCTGACGCAAATGCTAACATGCCTGAGACTGAGTATGAGGTTGACACTCACACCACGACCATCTTCCGAAAGCCCAAGGGGCATAGGTTGAATCCAGGCGATGCGAAGAAGTCGATCTACACTGCAGGTACGGACGAACCAAATGCTGATGCCGATGGCGGCAGAAGTTGGACTGGCCAAGTATGACTTTTACACCACCTCCAGTAACTGAAGGCGGAATCCTGCGTAAGGATGCGTACTTCGAGGCGACTGGGTATTTTCCACACGATGCACAGAAGGAGGTACACTATGATCATCACAGGCACCGTGTACTATCGAACGGTAGACGGTGGGGTAAAACACTACTCGGTGGTAAAGAGTGTGAACCTACTGCCTTCCTCCGAAACAGACTTGGAGAACCGCAGCGAGGATGGATCATTGGTCCCAACTACATCGACTGCGAAAAAGAGTTTCGAGTTATCTATGATTCCCTGAAGAAGTTGGGTGTGGATACTGTCTCGCCCAAGTTCCTCAAGAATGTCGAGAATGGGAACATGCACATCGCCACTGGATGGGGATGGGATCTCGATTGTCGATCTGCCGCTACCCCCGAAAGTTTGGTCGGGGAGGGACTTGACTTTGTACTGCTTGCTGAAGCTGGACGACTACACCGATCAACCTTCACTGAGTATGTCAGACCCGCCCTCTCCGACAAGCGCGGTTGGTCTCTCATGTCTGGGGTGCCAGAGATATCTGCTGATATCTCGCTTCTTTATTGGGGATACAGAAGAGGACTTGATACAAGCGATAAGAAGCCGTGGAAGTCCTGGCGCATGCCCTCGTGGACTAACGACATCGTATTCCCAGGTGGAAGAAATGACCCGGAGATACTTGAGGCAGAGGAAGATCTAACTGCCGAGGAATTCCGCCGTCAGTACGGTGGAGAGTTCATCGACAAAGTCGGCCGAGTAATGAAGGAGTGGGATGACGCAGTTCACCTACGGAAAATCGTTTTCAACCCTGACTGGCCCGTCTACGCTGCAGTCGACTTCGGTTTCACGAACTACTGGGTATGGCTCTGGATACAGGTGGACAATTTCAATCGAGTCTACGTCATCGGAGAGCACTACTTTCTGGAGCAGGATACGGATGAGATTGCTCGTTTTCTTGCTAACCACCCTTGGATGTCGTCCTTGGTTGCATTTTACCCAGACCCTCATAACCCCGACGACGTACGGATTCTCGAACGGGTCATCAAGAAGCCAGCCCGACTCAACACCGGAGGAGAGGTTCAAACCCGAACCGCCCTAGTTCGCAAGCATCTCAAGCCCATGCCTCCTGACGAACCTCCGGAGAATCAGAAGGCTGACATCGTCGTCGACTTCAGTTGTAAGCAACTCGCATGGGAGATGCGGGAGGGATATCGCTGGCCTCGACACAAGACAGAACAGAAGAATTCAACTGAGCTGCCCATGGACAAAGACAACCATGGTCCAGAGGCTCTTAGTCGGTTCATCTACGGCTACTTCAGCATAGTGGACGAGAAGATTCAGTTGCCCACTACTCGACGTGCGGTAGTCGGAAGACGCAGAGGCAGGATGAGGTAATGGACATAGTTACTCCTTACAGTACAGTAACTCCATATATCTCTGGATTTCCGGAGTGGGTTCCTGACCTAGAACAAGCACGTATCGCCTCGTATGATCAGTACGACGATATGTACTGGAGTGTCCCGGATACCTTCGATATTGTGCTGGTTGATGAGGAGAATGAGGGCGGGCCAATCTTCATCCCGAACCCTCGTAAGATTGTGGACATCACCGCCCACTACTTCCTCAAAGGTCTGACCATCGAGGTCGAGGATAAGGACAAGCACAAAGATCAGCAGTTGTTCTTGGAGGATTTTTTTGCTCGGGAGGAGTTCTTCTCGAGGTTCCAAATCGCCAAGCTATCAGGGGTGGTCAAGGGTGACTGGCTTCTACACATCACAGGAGATCCTGAACAACCTGAGGGCAGTCGTCTTTCGATCAACTCAGTGCACCCCGGAAGTTACTTCCCTGAGTTTGATACCGATGACCTCAACAAGCGCACCGGAGTACGGTTGGTTGAGCTGCAGGTACACCCTGATGATCCCAACAAATCCATAGTCAAGATCCTCCAGTACGGATATAACGACAACGGAACTGTGTGGAGGGTTGAGGATCTCTGGGAACTCGAGGGTTGGAATGACCCTGAGAAAGCCACACGAATCTCAGTGATTCACCCGCTCGAGACCTTGGCGCCAGACATTCTGCAGATTCCAGTGTACCACTTCAAGAATGGGATGTGGGATGGCGACCCCTTCGGATCCTCGGAACTCAAGGGATTTGAGAGAGTTTTCCAGGCAGTTAACCAAGCAATTACTGATACCGATACTGGTATTTCTCTTGCTGGTCTTGGTGCTTACGTCACTGACGCTTCTCCTCCCGTAGACAAAGCGGGACGCGAGATCGCCTGGACTATCGCTCCGGGCAAGGTTCTGACTGTCCCAGGTCAGACCTTGTTCAAGAAGCTCGACGGAATCACGAACACGTCGTCGATTGAGAAACACATTGAATACCTCGAGCGCTCTCTCTACGAAGCCTCAGGAACGCCTGATGTCACCCTCGGTCGTGTGGATGTTGCTACGGCTGAATCCCCTATGACGCTGGCGGTCAAGTTCGAGCCGCTCATGGCAAAGATCGAACTCAGGGATACATTTGCGATAGAGAAGCTCACGCAGATGTTCTTCGATCTGAAGGTTTGGTTCAGAGTCTACGAGGGTGTGGACTTCGGGGATCTGAAGATCATTGCGAAGCTGGGTGACAAACTGCCCATCAACAGGGCAAAGCATGTTGAAGAACTTACCAATATGATAGATCGCAAGGTCATCTCTAGAGCGTATTTCCGCCTCGAGATGGAGAAGCTTGGCTACATATTCCCAGACGATATGGAGCAACAGATTCTGGAGGAGGAGCAGGCTTTCCTCGACATGACACTGCAGTCCCAGCAACAACAGTTCGGTCAGCAAGACCAATTGCCTGGACCTGGTGGACGTAAGACAGGGCCTGGAGCTACTCTTCCAGCAAACCAAAAGTCGAACTCGAACAACAAGAGTCGAGTCAATGAGTCGGATGGTAATGAAGTAGTTACCAAACGTTAACGGCGAGAGGCCATGAAAGGATACCCGTGATGGGTAAGAAAAACTTGTTCCTAGAAGACATAGTCATACGAGGTTTCGAAGACGACAAGGATAAGAAGGATCCTCCTAAGGGTGACCCGAAGGATGAGACGGACGATTCAACTGACGACGACGATACTGACGATACTGACGATGACGACACTGACGATGACTCAGGTGATGATGGGGACAAAGAAGATACTGCTGCCCTCAAAGGTGCCCTCAAGAAGGAGCGAGATGCTCGGAGGAAACTCGAGAAGGAAAATAAGAAACTGGCCAGAGGTAAGAAGTCTCTCGAAGACAAAGATGCTTCGGACCTGGACAGAGCAAAGAATGAAGCCACGGAAAACAAGACCAAGGCAGAGAAGCTTGCTGCGAAGCTGAAGCAATCAGCATTGGACAACCTCATTCAGAAGAAGGCAATGAACATGAAGTTCGTTGACTTGGATGATGCGCTACGTCTGATCGACCGAGAGTTGATCGACGTGGAGCAGGATGAGGATGAGCCTGACGAGATCACCATCGACGAGAAGTCGGTGGATGATGCGCTGAAGTCTTTGGTGAGCAAGAAGCCACACCTCATCGGTGAGACAAAGCCTCTTCCCAGCGGTTCGAAGTTCGGTGGCGGAAAGCATGGTAAGCAAGAACCAGATCCTGACGAAGCTCTGAAGGATAAATACCCAGCGCTTCGGATGGGACGTTAACCAAGAAGGGAAGCCTAATGGCTAGGATTGACAAGTACAATCCGGTCGGTAGCGGTTTCCGGGCGCCTCTCGCCGCTAGCTACACAGGAGCAGCTGCACCCATTGCAGTTGGTCTCAATAGCAGTGGTAGAGTGGTGGTCGGTGCCGGACAGTCCGGAATTGCAGGCGTCATCTGTATCCCGTCGAACAAGAATGCTGGAGATATTGTGGACGTGATGAAACACGGTGAACTCGTAGAAGCGGCTCTCGTAGCCGGTACTGCCTACACCGCAAACACCACCACTGGTGTTATTTCATCTGCCGCGGCATCAGCCACGCAGATCTACGTCGGCCATACAGTTGAGGCAGATCGGTTGGTGGTCAATGTTTAGTGACAAGCTACTCATCCCCAATCACTACAGCACCGATGACATCATCAAGAAGCTCGGTCAGGCAGGCGGTGGAGCTCGTGGTTACAACGAGATGGCCGACCTGATCACCGAGACAATTGATCATGTACCGTTGGCTGATATGTGGGCCGAGTTCTCTCGTACCATTGCTATGTGGAACCGTCAACGTTCCACCTTGGTAAATCTTCTTACGTTTGACGTATCGAACCCAATCGAGAATGTTCGATACCCAGTGCAGGAAGACTTCCAAGAAGCCTCGGAGTACGGTGAGCCGACCGGCATTCGCTTGGGCCCTGCGTTCCAAATGGGCTTTGACTTCAAGTGGTGGGACTTGGCTATCCGCTACACCTGGATGTTTCTCGCAGAGACCTCTTCGGAGCAACTCGCTGCGCTCAATAACCAGGCAATGGAAGCGGACAACCGGCTCCTCTTCACGAAGATCTTCAAGCGAATCTTCAACAACACCACCAACACGGCAACCATTGAGGGCAACTCGTTCAATGTGTACCCGTTCTACAATGGTGACACCATGGTTCCGCCCAGCTGGAAGAACATTGTCCACACCACAGGTCACAATCACTACTTCGGTAGTAACGGTGCCACTGTGGATGCGGGTGATATTCAGGCGATGATCAACCAACTTACCCACCATGGGTACAGCTTGGCCAATGGCTATCGTCTGATTCTGCTGGTCAACCAACAGGAAGGTGCGGTCATTCGTACCCTTCAGGCTGGTGTTGCCGGTTCTCTCTACACCTTCATCCCTGGTGAAGGCGTTGGTGGCGGGGTATTCCTTCCTGCGAACAGCGGCATTGTGGGCCGACCGAACATTGTAAACTACCCCGGTCTTCAGACCATCGGTACCTATGGTCCGGTAGTCGTGGTCGAGGAAGAGTACATTCCGGCAGGCTACATGGTGATGCTAGCTTCTGGTGGCGAACTCGACATTCGCAACCCGGTTGGCATCCGGCAGCACGACAATGCGTCACTTCGCGGTCTGCGCTTGGTCAAGGGTCGTACCCCTGACTACCCGCTGATCGACTCGTTCTACCTGCATGGCTTCGGAACTGGAGTCAGGCAACGTGGAGCTGGTGTGGTTCAGCAGGTCGTTGCCAGTGCTTCATACACCATTCCATCGCAGTACGCGTAAGGAGGCCTGACATGAGTAAAGAAATCGACCCAGAAAAGATTGCCTCGGGTGATCTTGATGAGAATGACATTCTCTATCTTCAGGACAGAGGCCTCCTCCCTCCACACATCACGCCTCTAAAGCGGGATCCGTTTACGGGTCGTGCTTACGTGGACGAAGGTGATGGCTGGGATGTCGTCAAGGGTTTCTCGGCGGAACAGCTCAAAGAGTTTTACCGTCGCAAGAAGAAAGAGGAAGAGGAAGGCCCTCCTCGCATCGGTGATCAAGGTGGTGTGGTCGAAGTTCGTGGATACGGAACCGAAGGCATGGTCGACGGTGAAGAAGCCACGGATGACGACTACGACACTTGGACCACCGAAGAACTCCGTGATTCACTGCGAGAGAATGAGCTCGTAGTGGGTGGGAAGAAGCAGGAGCTCATCGAACGGATGCGTCGGTTCGACAGTGACCAACTCACAGCGGAGGATCGACCCTCGTGAATCAAACCCCACATGAGCGCCTTCGTTTGCTTCTAGGTGAAAGCATTCCTGCTGGTAAGACTGATGCAGATACGATGTTCAGTAACGAGGAGGTCGACGATTTCCTCGAGACTGGCAGTACTGTAGAGGCCGCGGCATGGCATGGGTGGATGGCGAAGATGGCCAACTACGCGAACCTGGTCACAGTGAACGAGGGCAATGCCATGCGGGAGTTGACGGAACTTCACAAAGCAGCGAAGCGGATGGTTGACCTGTATGCCGGCTTTGCCCCAACCTCTGGACGGGGTAGAGCTGTCATCGGGGATATCCGCAGACAGAGGTCATCGAGATGAGCTGGTCAGAACGACAGGTACGCGATAGGTTGATGCACAAATACATTGACCTTGATTACATAACCATCGTTCTGCACCGGCCTATCTGGTCAACCACGGCAGCAGGCGGTAGGGTCATCACTGGAGAGACGGTTCTCGAGGCACAGAAGTTCTCCTTCATGCCTTTCAAGCGTCGTCTCACCATTGAACTTGCCAAGGCAACCCTCAAAACTGGCGAGGATGAAACGAGCCTCATTGAGTATGTCCTGATAGGGACGCCAGAGTCAGATATAGAGAAGAATGATTACTTCATCTGGACTGACGAAACGGTGTTCAACCCAGGACGCTTCGAGGTCAATTTCGTTCAAGTCAGGAGGCACGACCATAAGCAAGCCGGTATAATCTACAGAGGTCCGGATGCCACAAATTAACTGGGATTGGGGAGTCGATACCCTATGGCAAGGGCTGGATAATTTCAGCGAGAGGACGCGGCAGAAGCTAGAAGAAAAAGTTCAAGAATTCGCACCGAAGCTAGCGGAGTACGCCCAGGCTAACGCACCTTGGGAAGACCGCACCGGTGACGCTCGCTCGGGACTACAGTCTCAGGCGTTGATCACGAACGATTCCTTCGGAGTTTCTTTATACCACACCATGGATTACGGCATCTGGCTAGAGATCCGTTGGGGTGGTACCTACGCAATTATCCTGCCCACCATAGAGACTCTCGGTCCTGAGTTGATGAAAGACATCTCCGACATCCTATCAGGGATTATATACTATGATTAGATCATGGATATATGGTAAGATGACGGGCCATGCTCCTCTGACGGCATATGTTGGTAGTCGTATCTACGAGTCAAGCCGGTTGCAAGAGGTTCCTACTAAGCCTTACATCATGTATAAGATGTTCGTAATTCAACCTGAGATGATGGGTGATGACGTTCCAAAGGTCTACACCCAGAGTTTCCAGGTGTTTGTGCATGATGTAGTGGGTGACTTCCTGCGTATTGATGAGATCATAGGGGTGCTCAAGAATCTCTTTCTCAATGCCTCTGACAAGGCTGAGGGTGTGGAGATCACTCGGTGGATCGACTCTAGTGAAGATTTCAAGGACCCCGACATGGGGACCAACACGAGGTTCATACGATTCCGCGTTCTCTACAAGGAGGTCTAATGAGACTCAAATATAATGCTGCTTCTCCAAATCACAGGAGAATCATTCCAAACCCTGACCCCAACCGGACCGATGAGGATCCTGAGGAGTTGGTGTGGGAATCTGATAACAACTTCATCGTCGAGGTGCCAGACGCCCAGGCGAGGAAGTTGCTCGATGAGTTTCCAGGGGAGCTTGAAGAAGCAGCACCGGATGAGCCGGATACCCGTGGGCCGCGATCAATGCAGGAAGAACGCGCTGGTCAAGGTCGTGAATGGGTGGAGAAGCTCGACACCGATGAGGGTGACGATATGTCAACCGAAGCACCGCCAGAGACGGCACGGACTTCTCGGGCGACACGGACTACGCCGAGGGCGTAATCATATCGGTCACTTGATCCCGTGACGTAGGGAAGTAATGGGAATGATTGAATTGCGATGCCCCAACAAACTCCATGGAACTATGGAGGATGATGTCATCGAGGTTCGTTGCGATAGTCGTTGGTGTGGCAAGCGCCCTGGCATTGTAGTCATCCATCGCTTCTCGGTCAAGGGAGAACTGCTAGAAACGCTAAGGTTCAAAACTCCTCCACACCCATCTCAGGGAAGGAAACGAAATGGCTCTAACTGATCCCGTATTGCCGTTTGGCTTGAGGGATGTGAAAATAACGCCTATCAACACGGACGGTACCTTGGCTACCACGGTTGATCTCCCAGTGTCTCAGACATTGTCATTCAGCGAAGCTGAGGACTATGAAGAGTTGCGTGGTGATGATCGACTCGTGGCTGTCCACGGTAAAGGTCCGACAGTTGAGTGGGAACTTGAGGCAGGTGGTATCTCCATTGAAGCCTGGAATGTCTTCAGCGGTGGTACTATTACGACCTCGGGTACAGGCACCACGGAAGTCAAGGACTTCCTGAAGAAGATCACCGACACACGGCGATACTTCCGCATCGAGGGTCAATCCATTGCCGACGATGGTGGTGACGTCCACGTCATCATCTACAAGTGCAAGTGTGATGACACTCTCGAGGGCGAGTTCGGTGACGGTGTATTCTTCGTGACGCACTGTTCTGGTCGAGGACTGGGCGATGTGAATGATAACCTCTATCGCATCACTTGGAATGAGACGCAGACTGCGATTGCCCTTACCTCCAATGAAATCCAAGAGATCATCTCGGACGCCACTGGCGGTACATTCACGCTCACGTTTGCCGCTCAAACGACCGGCGCACTGGCTTACAACATCAGCACGGCAGCACTCACGACAGCGCTCGAGGGTTTGTCGAATATCGCCCCAGGCGATGTCCTCGTTACCGGTGGTCCCGGTGACTGGATCGTCGAATTCAAGGGTGTCTATGCCGGTGTGAACGTGGCCCAGATGACTGCCGGTGTGGGTTCGCTCACAGGTGGCAGCTTGACGATCCGCACCAATCACCAGGGCGGGTCGTAGTAATAAATCCCTGAGCATGGTTTGGTGGGCGGGCGTTTTTCGTCCTTTGGCGCTCGCCCACCGCACATGCTCACTACATAGGAGGCCTAGGAGCCCATGGTTGACAAGAAGCCATCAGTAAAAAGAAACCCTCGCGTAACACCGAGGAAGGAACCGGATCCGGGTGTTGCCGCTGGACCTACCTCTGCTTCACAGTGGAGGAGAGCGTCCAGTGGTGGCACCCCTATCCGTGTTCCTAGCGGCAACGTAGCATTGCTCAAGCGCCCTGGTCTACAGGCGTTTCTTGCTCAGGGCATGGTGCCCAATAGCCTAATGGGTTATGTCACTGCCGCACTCAAGAGTGGCACCAAGCCGAAGACAGAAGATCTGGATCTCAGCCCTGAGATGATGCGGGATATGATGACCTTGGTAGATGCCGTTGTTTGCCAGGCTTGTGTGGAACCCAGGGTAGCTCCGGTCCCCACTGACGCCAAGGGTCAGCAACTGACGCCCGAGTATCGAGAGCAGAGCATACTGTATGTAGATGAAGTAGACATCGAGGACAAGATGTTCATCTTCAACTACTCAGTGGGAGGTACGGCAGACGTAGATTCTTTTCGTGAAGAATCTGCCACTGCTATGGACAACGTATCGTGAAGCTAAGCTCTGGTCAGTGCGACCTAGTGCTCTGCTGGCGATCAAGGATGAGTACACAGCATACTGCTTTGACCAGGCTTGCGGTCACTTCGGTATGAGTGTGGAAGCTGAAATGGATGCTGTGCAAGGCAAGAATGATACTGAGAGAAACCGCAAGAGATATCAAGTTCTAGCTCGACTACTGCAGTTGCCTGATAAGCAACGCTTCCGTCCTATGAAACCTCCGGGGAGGTGATTCCTAATGCCCGATTATAATCTGGGTACTGCTAGTGGTTTGATCGACATAGATACTTCCGGTATAGATGCTGCTGGTCGTAAACTGACTTCTGCTGGAAAGCAGATGATCGGGTTCGGAACAGTTCTCACGGGCGGGTTCGTAGCATCTGTTGGTGCTGCTGCTAACTTCGAGAAAGAGATCTCGACCATCGCTGCAGTCACTGCGGCTGGTGCAGACGAGATTGATACTCTGCGACAAGCGGCATTGGACCTGGGATCTAAGGGACCATTCGGTCCTACCGAAGTAGCCCAGGCCTTCGTGGAGTTGGCCAAGGCTGGCTTGACTGCGCAGGAGGTCATCGACGGTGCTGGCACTGCGACGATTAACCTTGCCAAGGCAGGCGATCTGCCCATTGCTAGAGCAGCAGAGATTGCTGCCAACGCTATGCGAACCTTCGGCATCGAGGCCAAGGATGTCAATGGGATTGTTGATACCCTAGCTGGAGCAGCTAACCAGTCCACACTCGATGTGGATGACTTGGCGACATCTCTGAGATACACTGGCGGTATTGCTGCGGGGTTGAATATCCCTCTCGATGATGTTGCTACAGCACTGGCTCTATTGGGCAATGCTGGTATTAAGGGATCGACCGGTGGTACTTCTCTACGGAAAATCCTCATCGACCTTTCTCCAACTTCGAAGGTGGCTCGAGGGGAACTTGAGAAGCTCGGCATCATCACTTCGGATGGTGCTAACAGGTTCTTCGACGCTCAAGGCAAGGCAAAAGATCTGAGTTCAATCTTCACAATCCTGCGTGATGCCACAAAGGGTTTGACGGACGAACAGAAGATCAATGCGGTTACTACAGTCTTCGGCGCTCGAGCATCTGCCTCGGCATTGATCCTGATGGAGCAGGCTGGTCAAGGCTTCGTCGACATGGACGCAGCTATTGCTAAGACTGACGCGGCAACAGTAGCTGCCACACGCTTGGACAACCTCAGTGGATCCATGCGTCGGTTGAAGGCAGCTGTAGAGGCATACCTAATCGACGCGGGTAGCCCTTTCCAGAAGCAACTTCAGACTCTTGTGGAGCATATCACGAGCCTAGTTAATGCCTTGGCTGCGGGAGATCATGCTTGGACTAGGTGGATCTTACTAGGGACTGCTCTAGTTGGTGTCCTGTTTATTCTCATGGGTGCCTTTGCCTTGTTCGTCGGCACCATCCTCAGGTTCATAACCTCAGTACGAGCAGTCCTATCCCTGGCAAGTCTCCTGGGTTCAGGTCTTGGAAGTCTGGCTACCTTCCTTACGACAACTTTGATCGGTGGGATTCTAGTTGTCATCTTGGCTCTCATAGCCTTGGGTGTAGCTCTGTACATTCTTTACAAGAAGAACGAGGCGTTTCATAAGTTTGTCGATGCAGCATGGCAAAAGACGCAGGCTATTTGGGACAAGGTCCTGCCAGTCTTGTACTCCATCGGTCAGGCATTTATCTGGGCCGGTAAGGCAGCTAAAGATGCCTGGGATGCAAGTTACCCCACACTGAAGAGGACAGCTGAGATTATCTGGATAATCATCCAGGCAACTTGGGAGTTCCTCAAAGCTGTCGCAGGTGCCCTAGTCAGGGCTGGTCAGATCACTGCAGATGTTGCTGTCCGTATCGGTCAAGCCGTCGTGAGCATCATCAACTTCTTCCGCGACCTGCCCGGGAATGTCGCAAGAGATCTTGGTATTGCCTATCGAGCTGTCGTCGGATTCTTTGCTAGCCTACCTGGGCTGGCTGTACAGGGGTTGGCTGCTCTGGGCCAGGCTTTCCTGGAGGGTCTGCAGAAACTGCCCTACATCGTCGGATTCATCATCGGGTTCATCATCGGTGCGTGGCTCAGATTCGAGATCTGGTATTACACCACGATCGTCAATCTCGGCATCAAAGCGGCCGGTTTGTTCTGGCAAGGGCTGCAGCTTCTCTGGGACTACTTCCTACAGGCTGTTGGTTGGCTGATCAGCCATGCCATTGACTTCGCCCAGGCCTTCCCTGGTGCACTGCTGAGCTTCCTCGACCTCATCGGACATCTGTTCATCGACGGAATGACTGCTCTGGTTACCTTCCTGATTGGCTGGATCGGGGACATGGTCACCCGGGCCTTCCACTTCAGCACTGACTTTGTTGGGGCAATTCTACAAGAGATTCCAAAGTTGCCCGGTCAGTTGTCGGGGGTCTTCCTCACCATTCTGAGCAACACCGGTCAGTTTGTTGTGGATATGATTGCTAAGGCAGCTGAACTCGGGCTCAAGTTCCTGCAGGTTATCTGGGATAACTTCAAGGAACTACCCTCGCAGATCATCAACGCCATCAAGTCTACTGCTGACATCGCCAGTTTCTTGGTTCAGACGGGCGAGGATATCATCCGAGGCTTGATCAACGGTATCAAGAATATGGCTGGACATGTCAAGGATGCGGTTGGCGATGTCGTCAAAGGTATCAAGGACGGATTCAAGTCTGGCTTTGGGTTGTTCTCTCCGTCCAAGGTTACCACCGACTACGGTAAGATGATCGGGCAAGGCCTGGTGAGAGGTATGCAAGGTGAGCGAGACAACATGATCAAGCTCATAGATACCATGGAGAAAGACATCAATGGTATTACGTCAGTCCAACGCAACTTGAACTCCACACTGGATGTCGGTAGCCTTCTGCCGGTGCAAAACTCTGGGACTCAGCCTGTCAATGTCCAGAGCGGCAACAAGATTGACATCACTGTCCACAATCCGTCTCAGCAAACTGCGGAAGATTCGATGTTCCTCACTGCTCAGAAGCTTCAATATCTAGGAGTACTCTAATGGCCCTCTTAGTCAATGAGGAGATGTGGTTCGTTGATGGGGCACCTCTTTCAACCTGGGCGTATAGTGTAGAGTCCATCGGGGGCCGTCAGGGAATCCCAGAAATGGCCGGTGATAATTACCAAGTCCCCTACCGAGCAGGTGAGGTGTGGCGATCTAAGATGCCGGCCGCTCGAACCCTGAGCCTGGGCATGTGGATACGATCCACTGATGTCAACGGTTTGACTTCGAAGACTGCTACTGGACGACGCGCTCAGTTCAATGAGAACTTTCGTTTCCTGAAGAACATCTTCTACAACCGTGACCGACTGCTAACAGTTACGAAGAACGTACGATTCTTCAATGGCGTCCAGGCATTTACCACACAGGCCGAGTGCATATCGACGCTAGAGCCTCAGATGACTGGCCCCAACTTTGGTAAGATGGTTGTCGACCTGAAGATGGTTGATCCTTACTGGACCACTGGATCTATAACTACTTCGATGCTGCCTACTCTAACTGGTGTTACGATAAATAACCCTGGAGATGATTCCACACACCGTATGACTATCCAGATGACCCTCATTAGCGGTGGAGGCGGAACTACTACCATAAAGAATATGTCTTTTAATCCACCGCTCGCATTAAATGTTACCACACCGGCAGTGGGTGCTCCCTGGACTATTGATGTTGAGAATTTCTTTCTCAGTCGTGCTGGCGATTTGACTACGAACTGGCAGAACAGTATCTCTAGGGCTGGACCCTCAGCATTCTGGTTCGAGTTTAAGAAGGGTGATAACCTGATCACGGTAGACAGCCGTTTCGGGCAGGGAAGCTTTAATAACCTTCAAACTGCCTTCACTTTCTATCCTCTCTATATTTAGGATTACCATGGAAGACCTTGGGTGGGAAATTCGTCTTTATATGAACACTTGGGCTAATACTACATGGGACCAGCAGGACATCCTGCCCGAGTATAAGAGTTTCAGTTTCACCAAGGTGGTCAATGACTCAGGGTCTGGCTCGATAACCTTCGACGCGAAGTCTCTCACCCCAGCTAACCTCGCTCTGTTGGATAGAGATGTCTTCTTCGCGTTCTGCAAGCCTGGCAAGTATGGTGTGGATGTCAACACGGCCCAGGGTACGGACATCTGCTTTGGGTTCGTACCTGAGAGTATTCAACATATCATCCAAGGACCGAATAGCCATCAGATCACAGTCTCTGGTCCTGGCTTGGGTGAGATTCTCAATCGCTCCATCATTCTGCCCTCGAGCTTCGGTCCTCTATCGGGTGGGCCAGAGGATCGACCCATCTTCTCAGGCACACCTATCGCTGTCTATGAGACTCTACGTCTAGAGGCTACGTTAAGGAATGCCTCAGCCATCCTGGTTCCCGCCTGGTTTACTTCTGGGGGGACCATCATAAACGTGGACAGTGCCAACGTATCTTGGGACCCGGCCACCTTTATGGGTGTTCAGTTCCAGGTCAGGGCGGGTACTGGACTCTTCGAACTTCTGAAGTGGGCACAATCCTTCGGTGGCTTCAACTTCATGGTTGATTTCACTGGCCGTAACCCAGTTAGTACCAACATGTTTGCCTATCAAACTTTCCGTAAGGATGTTAGTGGCAAAGTAGGGTTGCATCTCGGGCGCCATGTTCTTCAGGCTGACAAGGTCATCAGTCGAGAATCGACTATGAGTGATCTCTGGAGCAGTTTCAGTGTGGGCCCTGATTCTCGCGTCAGTGTATTCAATGGAGATGCTCAGTTTAGATATGGCAAACGAGAGTTCTACTGGACTGATGCTGGAGATTATAACTATCCCGATGCCCTATCTATTGCAACTAAGCTTGCCAATAGCAAGAGGGCAGCTGCTCAAACAACCGCATTACACATAGCTCCCAACGTAGACTTCAAGGCTTTCATTGACTACGACGTGTTCGATCAGATTGTCTACGACAACAGTGAGTTAGGTATTCGAGGTTTGTTTCAGGTTATGGGCATCGCAGTTACGGTCCAGGATCAAACTGAAACACAAGAAGTTCTCCTTGAGACTCCGATACAAACTTTCAACAAGCGAGTTTACGCGGAGTTTAATAGAGCACAACAGAGATTCAAATACAGTCTGAGGGCTGATCCATGAGCGATATTCAATGGTTAACTCGAGAAGATGTGGGATTGATCCTACCGAACCGGTGGTCAAACATCCGCCCATCAACGACTGAGATATACTTCCACCACTCAGGTACCGCTGACCCGAGCATGCCCAAGAGTGTGGAGGCTTCGAAGCAACAGTGGCGCAGTATCCAACGCGACCACTTAAGTCGATTGATCCTTGACAAGGATGGCAAGCCCACATACTGGGCAGATGGGACTGTGAGAAAATGGGCAGATATCGCTTACAACATCGGGCTCGGCTACCGCTGCGTTATGGATGGACGCGGTCTCGGTCCGCAAGGCGGAGGAACCGGATGGCCATGGGATCAATGGTCAATCTCCATATGCGTCCTGGGCAACACGACGATCGAGCAGATCACTCCGGACTTGGAGGAGACTGCGGTCTTTGCTCTGAAGGAGATCAGGAGGTACTTTGGGAACGACTTGGTCATCAAAGGCGACCGCGATGTGAACAACACAAACTGCCCCGGTGATAATGCCTACGCAGCAAAACAACGATGGTGGGATCTGTCTGGGTCCACACCTTCACCGCAAGTACCCACACCCACACCACCAGAAGAGGATGAAGACATGGGCGCACCGCTCTACAAAATAAGGTCAGATGATCCATACGAGGCCTGGCTCGTTCGCTGGGACAATGGCAAGCTTAGCCACTTGAGCCCCATCGAAAATGCCTCACCAACATACTCAGCTCTCCCGACCTATATCGAGGACAACCGGGAGGAATACAAACGACTCGTCGTCGAGTCTGGCACGACCTGGCGACCGACTAAGTAAAGGAGAATAATGCTATCACAACTGCTGGCTCAAGAGGGTCAGATGCAAGAACCATTCTTTGAACTGGATGCCACGGTAGCCATGTTCATCAGTGGTGTGATCATCCCCATCTTGGTGGGGCTAGTAACAAAGTTACATGCGTCGTCGGCGCTGAAGGCGATTCTCCATGCCTTCTTGTCTGCGGTTGCAGGGTTGATCATCACGGCTACTGCGCTAGATGGTGTTGCAGTCTTCAGTCGAGAGTCTTTGGTTCTCGCCTTCATGACTTGGATCACCGGTGTGGCGGCTTACTTCGGCTTCCTGGTACCCACACAGATATCGACGAAGGTCAACCTGGCTACAAAAGATGTCGGCATCGGCCCCTCCGCACCCGATACGACTCGAATTGAATGATCAGGAGTTCTGTCAGTCATTCCCTAAAGGTCCCTGACGAATCCGCACCCGTGATGATGCGTCATCACATACTGCAAATGATCCTCAGCCTGAGGAATTAATAGGAATAAAAGGAGAAGAAGAATGCCCAAGCCAACAGACCCGGGAAGTCAAGGTCGACCCGACCAAAGCCAACCGAATCCAGCTGGTCATGTGCGGGGCAGTCAACGCCCTGACGACATGACTGAGGAGCAGTGGGAAGAGGAGCGCAAACGAGTCAATCGGGAGCGCTTCGTCAGCAAGCACGGCCGCGAGCCGGGACCGGATGACGATGTCGAGGAACAACCTCCGACCGGTTGATAACACACGAAGAAAGGCCCCTGGGAAAGGAATCACAACCCAGGGGCCCTTCTTTGGTGTTCGAGGTGAGGGGTGACCGACTACCCCTCGTCTAGCTCGATCTATTCGTCGTCGAGTTCTTCCAGATCATCGGCGTCGTCATCGTCGTCATCTGGCTCAGCGACCTTGGTCTTGCCCTTGGCGGTGTTCTTGGCGTCAGCCTGAGCCTTCTTCGCATCCTTCTTGGCATTGCTTTGGACCTTCAGCTTGTCGAGTGCCTCCTTGCGGCTGGACTCGATCTCGCCCTCCTTGACGGCAGCCAGGATCGCCTGAACCTGAGGATCCTTGGTGCCCGTCCATGAGTAGCGTGCCCGATTGCCTGGGACGATCTCGCGTTCGACGCGACCCGATCCGTCTCGTGCCATCTTGCGGATGAGGGTGCGAACTTCACGCGGCTTGTAGCCCTTGCCGGTCTGGCGCTCGAGGAAGGCGCAGAGTTCCTGAATCCCGAAATCCGGGGAGTCAGCTCGCTTTGCCTTCTTCTTGGGGGTGTCGTCGATCTCTTCCCCAAGTTCCTCGAGTTCCACATCGTCGTCGAGTTCGTCCACTTCGTCGACTACCGGTGCAGCCTTGGGCCTTGACTTCGTCTTTGGTGCCATCAATACTTCCCTTTGAGTTTGCGGGGTGCCCCCGTGATTTACGATGTCATCATATATCGTCGTCGATCAGTTGTCAATCTGAGTGATCTTTTTTGTTCTCGTCGAATAAGAAGAACAAGGTGATTGATCCGGTCGATCCGGTCATATATAATGGGCATCATCAATCAAGGAGCACTCAAATGCCACGGAGAGGAACTCGAGAAGAAGTCGCTCAAAAGAAGCAAGACAAGAAACTCGAGGCACACGCCCTGAAATATGGGATGACTGAGAACGTCCAGCCGAAGTACAAACACTGCGACTTCTGCGGTCGGATGATCATGGTCAATAACTACGAGGATGGCAAATCCCGCACCCCCAAGTGGCGTAAGACTCAGATGATCATCTGCCCATGGTGCAATCCGACATCAGTAGTCTCAGGCACAGTCACGAATCCCACACAGTACAAGACGGTGATGAGCCGAGTGATCGTGGAGAAACTTGCTGAGATGAACTTCTGCTTCAAGACACACAGCCACCCATTCACTGACCCCCAAGAGGAATGCAAGTGTATCGGGTGTGGGGCCAGGAAGTTGATGGCTATCCAGGAGGACAGGGTGGGAATATGAGCCTCTTACTCTGGGTGTGGCTTGCGTTATTCGTGCTCCTTATGATAGGGGTAGTTATATTTGTCCTGGGTGTTATGATTGCTGCCATCATAGGGGTGGTAGTAGGATTCTGGAAGGCCGCAAGACACCGCCGATGATCTACAAATTTAAGACCAAGCCGTACAAGCATCAAGTTGCTGCACTCAGGAGGTTGCTGAAATTACAGTTTGGTGGCGCTCTCCTGATGGATCCGAGAACGGGTAAGACCAAGGTCTGCATCGACTTCGCCTCGATTCTATACCAAGCTGACAAACTCTCGAGGGTACTCGTTGTATGTCCAGTGTCGGTGATCGACGTCTGGATAGATGAGATCAAGATGCACTGCCCAGCCAAGTACCGTATAACTATTTGGGACAAAGAAGGAAGGAAGGCCGTTGCCTTACCTCGATATGGAACAGAGTATCTGGACTTTGTTATCATCAACTATGACGCCTTCTCCACTCCTGGTGAGATTATCGGGAAACTTCCCGACGGAAGCCCCAAACGATCCAAGAAAAACGGTGGTCGGTTTGACGTGGTCAGGAAGCTGAAGGCCTGGCAACCTAACCTGATCATTCTGGATGAGTCGCATCGTATCAAAAGTCCCAGCGCTAAGAAGACAATGGCCGTGCAACGACTGGGCAAGGTGGCTGAGTACAAAATCCTATCAACGGGCACGGCAGTCACGAAGAAGAAGAGGGTATTCGATCTGTACTCTCAGTGGAAGTTCATGAAGCCAGACTCACCCCTGATAGCAGAGCACACCTCGCTCAGCTTCAAGAAGAAGTATGGGGTGTGGATTGATAAGAATGGATATCCGCAGTGGTTAGGTGAGAGAAATCAGAAGACACTTCACCGCCTCGTGCACGCAGATTCGTTTGCCGTGACGAGGGACGAATGCTTCGACCTTCCTGCAAACTTCCCACCGCAAATTATCCACGTTCCTCTCGAGGAATCTCGCAAAGTTTACATCGACATGGCTGAGGAGATGATCGCCAAGATCAAGACGGGCGAGATCACCGAGGCAAGTATTAAACTCGTGCTGAACTTGCGCCTCTGCCAGATCACCTCCGGCATTGCACGAACTGCCCCGAGCGAGAAATATCCCAAGGGTCGGTTAGTTCGCATCGGACAAGAGAAACTAAGGATACTCGATGACCTCTTCGAAGACTGGTTCGAACAAGAAGAAAAGCTCGTTGTCTGTGCCCGATTCCGCGCAGACCTTGCAAGCATTAGCAAACTTGCGAGAGAGCATAAGGTCGTGCCTCAGCTTATCTACGGTGGTCAAAAGCGACGAGATCGCACCAAAAACATCGAGACCTTCCGCAATAGATCCGGACCTGCCGTCATGATTATGAATCCACAAGCCGGTGCGTTGGGTATTGACTTGCGGACTGCCTCGACTATGATCTGGTATTCATTGACAAGTTCCTACGTCGACTACACTCAGGCCAAGGATCGCATCGCCCTCTCAGGCAAGGCCAACCGCTTCGTCTATCTGCACTGCACAGGCACCTACGATGAGACGCAGTATGAAGTCCTCCAGGGTGACGACATGGCAGTCAAGGAGATCATGGCATCACCTGAGATCTTGCTTCGAGGGTTCAAATAGCCTAGTGCGAGAACGAGCAATTTGACGCGAGAACGAGTTATTGATAATATAACTATGTCAAAGGGGCAGAAGGGACAAAGATGATAGTTGTTGAAGGACCAGACGGTGCTGGTAAGACTCAGTTAGTCATGAGGCTGTGTCAGCAATTCCAGATGTCGGTGGAACCAAGGGTGGTCGATTCAAGCACGAACCCTATCGGAGGTGTCTCGCTCAAGCGATGGGTCGATGAGGATCTACTCGCTTGGCCTCGGGCTGCGATCTATGACCGGCATCGCATGATCTCTGAACCCATATACGCGCCAATAATGCGGGGAAGACTCGCAGATGGGTTCGAAGATTCGATCTGGTTCATCCGTCAGTTGGGTCATTTCTGGAAGGCTCGACCCCTGGTCATCTATTGCATGCCTCCAGTCGAGGAGGTAGTTCGCAATGTCCTTCGGTCGGATACCGACAACGAGGCAGTATGCAAGGCAATCTCCAGCATCTATTGGATGTACCATACGAACTACTGCCAGAATGCCGCACGAGCCAATGTGATAGTGTGGGATTACACGCAAGATGTCTACGAAGATTTCATCCACTACCTAACCTTCATGTTGAAAGAAGAGTTCAGCCGCTATGTCAACGTCGCCAACCGATATTTCCCAGATGTTAGAAAAGCAGCTCCAGCTCCAATTGAGAATAATCGGCGACCCCCGAGACTTAGAAGGGGCTGAGCTCATGGAGTACATTCGTACGAATGTGCTCGCCCTAGAGGACGAACTGCACGAGGCCCTACGAGAGTGTGGGTGGAAGCCTTGGGCAACCAGCAAACATCTCAATCGGGAAGCGTTCATGAAAGAGATGGTTGATGCCTGGCACTTCTTCATGAACATCATGCTGGGCATCTCTCCAGGCATGTCTCCCGAAGCATTGGCTGCTGAGTTTGCTGAGAAGTATTACGCGAAGAATCAAGTTAACCAAGACAGACAACGCACGGGCTATGATGGTGTGGCTAACAGATGCCGCAACTGTCATAAGGACCTAGATCAGGCGGGCGTCAGTTTATACAGCCCCCTATATGCGGGGTCATTCTGCGACAGAACTTGCGTAGGCGAGTACGGACGAAAGGTGAGAGAATATGGTGCGCAGGATAGTTGATGAGAAGTACATCGTCTTCAATCGAGAAGAGTTTGATTTCTGGCATCTAAAGTATCTATCAGACATTGACATATGTGAACCAGTTAGAGATGCGGTAGTCATTCGTAAGCAAGATGTGTTCGCACCTCCAGCTCTAGATGCTTATGCCAACGCTATTCTGGTGGTGGTTGAGGCTTTGAAAGTGACAGGCAGTGAACCGGGCTTGGTGCCTAGATTGCTGAAGATTTCTGATTACTTCCGTCTTCAAGCGGAAGACGCCTACGACATGCAAAGGAAGCTACCCGACTAATGCACGCATACCAATTCCGTACCATGACTGAGATGCACGACAAGCTCTGTAAGACTTTGGTGTTGAGCACCAAGCCTGAGCTGGATGTCATCACGTCAGCTGATGTTCAGATTCACAACGTCATAGCCGAGGCTAAGTCAATGGCTTGGGAGTTTGATCTGAAGTGGTTGTGGTTGACACAGTCTCGTTGGTCGATGATGGTGCGTCAATACATACCGCCAGGAGAGTTCATTGAGTGGATCGAGAAGATCACCAAGCACATCGGAACCAAGGGCCGAGGAATTGCTATGCTTCGTACAAGAAGCGTTGCGGCTCGGGGTGGAGTCAAGAAAGGAAATCAAGAGACGAGACGCTGGGGTAGCTGCATGCTGGCAATCTCATATAAGGCTTTGCCAGCTCCTCAGATCACTCTCTACTCGCGGACAAGTTACCTTGGATATCTATCTGGACTCGATCTGTCAGTCGCTTGGTGGTGTGGAAGATACGTCGCCAACGAGCTAGGTATACCAGTCGAGCGCATCAAGTTCGTGTGGATGATCGAAGCGCTGCAGTATCACAACTTCAAGTCTATGGCATTTCTGCTCAACAACCCTGACCCTGAAGTTCAAAAGACCTTCCGCACATACATGATGAAGTCCGACCGCAAACTGAAAGAACTAGAGCTGCTGGACTATGTGGCTGACCGCCCGGCACTACTGCTCACTCGTAAGTGGTTGAAGAAAATCATCCTGGCAGATCAGAAGGGTGAGTCTCTCGGAGACATGAGTTACAATACCTACCGGCGGATCCGACGTAGATACCACACCGAAGTGTTGGGGTACGAGAGGGCGCAAGAATTTGAGGGGTGGAGTGTCTACAAGACAGGCCCGAACAAGGGACAGAACAAAGAATTCTTCAAGGCATATCAACCCCTTCCTAGTGTCACCGTCGATACGCTGGATTTCTCAGTGATCAGTATCCCATTCGTTGAGGGCGGAACTTATGGGGCGACTCTCATAAAGCCCTCGGAAGATTCCTGGCTCGATGATGGAGACGATGAATGATGATGACGAGTCTACTTGAACATACCTTCCCAGGTATCTACGAACATCTGGTGAAGATCTTCAATAGTTATTGGACTCACCCCACGACATCACTACCGCAGCAGGTTCCAGTCACGACCTGGCATGCCAAGCCCACGGATATGCCCTCCATTGAACTGCCCTTCGTAAACTACGAGGTGCATATTCCACCGAGTTCAAGGGAATTGGCAGTAGCGACTCAGGCAAATATACCCTGGGCTGAAGATCATTTCCAGGAACGAATCTCTGGTATCCCACACAATCCCGCACCATCAGAGGCATGGTGGCCATACGCAGTGCAGAACAACTCCGCACACAAGACGGAAGAGGTATACTCCCACACATACCCTGAGAGGTACTGGCCAAAGCATGCGGGCAAGTGGTACTACAAAGAGATTGAGATGTATGGGTTTCCGCACCGAGGAATTCGATTCAACTATGGAGATCTCAATGATGTTATCTCTTTGTTGGTGAGGGATCCATTGACTAGGCAGGCGTATATGCCAGTGTTCTTTCCCGAGGATACTGGCGCAGTGCATGGTGAGAGGATCCCTTGCTCACTAGGATACCATTTCATGATCCGACAAGGCAAACTGTACTGCACCTACACGATGAGAAGCTGTGACTTCCTGAGGCACTGGGCTGACGACATGTATATGACGGGGCGGCTCATGCAGTTCGTAGCAGGGCACGCCGATGTTGGTGTGGGATCAATGATATGCCACATAAGTTCTCTACACATCTTCGAAGGAGATGCCTTCACAATGTCCAACCTACTGGCGGAGATAGACGATGACTATGAACCAACGGCCTTCTAGACCACTCACTCTCATGGAGGTAGCAGAACTATATGCTAAGAGGTCCACCTGTTCTCGAGCACACGTCGGGGTGGTAATTGCTCATGAGGGAAGAATACTTAGTACTGGCTATAATGGTAGCCCAGCTGGGATGCCTCATTGTAACCATAGTGATGATCCGCCAGATTACCCGGGATGCAGAACTGCGGTTCATGCGGAGGCAAACGCTATTGCTTTCGCTGCGAAACATGGCATACGTCTATCTGACGCTGAGTTATATACTACATTTAGCCCTTGTCTTCCTTGTGCTCAGTTGATCATCAACGCCGGAATCTGCACGGTGTATATCAGGAATGAATATCGAACCCGGGATGGGGAAGATTTACTCGAAGCAGCTAGTATTGATATAATCAGGGTGTGACGATGATCGAAGTGGATGACGCAGAGTACGAGAAGATGCGCCAAGACCTGAGCAATGCGCTGGGCGACGTGGAGAAGCTGAAGACTCAGCTAGAGGCTTGTGGATTAGCTGCTCAAGGGGTCTACAGTGAATTGCCCAGGACTGCCTACGGATGGTCTTCTGAGTTCGAGCGGGTCTGCAAACTACGACGACTGTACGAGGCATGGAATGCGAAACCCTGACTGCACATTGTGCAAGCTGCATCAGACCACTGATGTCGTGTGTCAGTGGGGCTTTGGGCCGAAGGGCGCGGACATCATGGTGGTGTCGAGGATGCCCAACTCAGGGAACTATCAGTCGATGATCGAGGATGAGCTGGTCAACGCAGGGTTGGACTTAGGGAGGGTGTACTTCACCGCTGCCGCTAAGTGCCGCACGTTCGACCAGGATATCAAGAATCCTCAGGTCAAGGCATGCCGCCCATATCTCGAGGAAGAGATAGCTAAGATCAAACCGAAGTGGATCCTGGCTTTTGGAAACGAGGCGCTCTATGCGCTCACAGGTCATTCGGGTATCACGAATTACCGAGGTCAGGTACTGGCCCAACAAACACATAACGTGGTCGCTACGGTGGCCCCTGGTTCAGTTAACCGTAACCCAGGCCAGAAGTCAGGATGGCAAGCTGATATCCAGTTCTTCGTATCTCAGGTTCTTGGGCGACCCGACGCTGTTCACATCCCAAAGATCTCTGTTGTTTACACTAAACCCCAACTCAGGTCGCTGCGAAAGTTACTTCGTCGTTGCCATACCATCTCCTATGATATTGAGACTACCGGAGATACCGAGTTTAGTGATGGAGCAGCTATCGTCTCTCTGGCAGGCACATGCATAACCCATGACGGTGTGGAGAAAGTATGGGCCCTGCCCCTGTACCACCCTGAATCGCCCTGGCGAAATTCCTGGGAGAAAGTTCTGAAGTATCTATCCATAGATCTCTGCGAGATAAAGAAGCAGATCGCACACAATGGGAAGTACGATGCTAAGTGGCTTAGGCGCTTCGGTGTTAATATTGGCGTCACTTTTGACACTCTCTTGGCGGCTCACCTTCTGGACGAAAACCGCGTTAAAGGACTTAAGCCATTGGCTCGCATCCTTCTTGGTGTACCAGGGTGGGCGATCAAAACTAAGAACCTGCTCAATACACCGCTACGTATTGTACTGCGGTATAACGCTTTGGACACTTACTATACTTACCATCTCTATAAGATCTTTCGTCAACAACTGATCGAGCAACCAAGGTTGCTGCGGTTGTTCAAGTTGATGATCATGCCAGCCAACGAAGATCTCATCGGGACTGAGATGTATGGGATCTGGATTGATCGGGAACGCCTCGACAATGCCATCAAGATCTCATTCGACATGCGGGATGCGATAGACCAGGAGTTGATGAAACATGTCCCAGAAGCCGGAAGTATGGGTTGGCCATCCAGTTCAAAAGGAAAACCAGTGGAGGTTAATTTCAATGCTTCTAACTTCCTGCGATGGTGGCTTTTCGGCTATCTGGGTTTTCCAATTACTGAGAGAGGAAAAGAAAAGTCTGACGGTAGCTTGGGTGATCCGAGTGTAAGAGAAGCAGTGATGATGGATCTCAAGGTCTCGCAGAAGAATCACAAGAACTACGAAGTAATCACTCTGCTCATGGAACGAGCGAAGTGGCAGAAGTATTGCTCTACATACGTAACCAGATACGACGCATTGAGGGATGAGAATGACCGCATACATACCACCTTTAAACTCTTCGGGACTGTCACGGGACGTCTCTCCTCTGGTAAGGAGGATGCTGAGAAGATCACTGGAGGAAAGACGAACCTTAGAGGAGTCAATCTTCAGCAGGTCCCACGGGACCCTTTCATCCGCGGACTCTTTGGCGCCCCTCCTGGTTTCACCTTTGTCGAGGCTGATTTCTCGCAGGTTGAACTACGAGTGGTCGCTTTTCTCAGCCGAGACAAAACGATGCTGGGCATCTACCAGAGGAATGAAGATATACATACTGCTACTGCATCATGGGTACTTGGCATACCGATGTCTAAAGTTACAAAGGAAGACCGTAAGAAAGCTAAGGCAGTTAACTTCGGATTCGTCTACGGTATGGGAGCTAAGAAATTCGTCACTACGGCCTTCGAGAAGTACGAGCTCGTCTTCTCCATCGGAGAGGCGACTGATATCCGACGTTCGTTTTTTGAAAGATTCCGAGGGCTTTACGGATGGCACAACCGTCAGCGACGAATAGTACAGCAATACGGTCGAGTCCAGTCGCCCATAGGACGTGTGAGGCATCTCCCTGATATCTATAGCAGTGATCAAGGGGTCATGGCTGAAGCTGAACGCCAAGCAATCAACTCACCTGTGCAATCTTTCGCCTCGGATATGAATCTCATCTCAATGATCCTGGTCAACCGTCAGTTTAAAGAGCAGGGGATTAAGGGGACATGCTTAGGACTAGTACATGATGCACTCAACTTCGAAATCCACAACGACCATGTTCCACTGGCTCTTCCAATCATCAAGGATACCATGGAAAACCTCCCGCTCAAGAAGTGGTTCGGTGTTGATCTTGATGTCCCTATCATCTCAGACCTCAAGATTGGAACCCATTGGGGAGACGCTCGAGAACTAAAGCCGGAGGAAGTATATGACTTCTCGTTCTGAACACAAAGATGAATCTCGAGAGGAGATGCTCGACTGGTTGAGGAAAGAGTTTGGTAAGGACACCGCTAGAATGGCTGAGAGATTCATCGACCGTCCACACGAACATCCTTACGAGATAGCAGCGAGGATTCATCGAGAGATTCGAGGAACTAAGAATCAACATGGATTTGCTCGCCCTAATCGGGAAGTGATATGATGAGTACTGTGAATACGCTTCCACTATATGTCGACGATGGCAAGGTCATCACCACACACAGCATGATCAAGACCTTCCGTCGATGCCCGAAGCAAGCGGACTACAAGTATGTCCAGAGATTGAAGCCCAAGATAGGATCTCTTCCCCTCGAGCGTGGAACTTGGATACATGCCTTGCTTGAGGCGATGTACTCTGGCTCCAGCTGGGAAGAGAAGCACGCAGCATTGACAGTCAAGTTCAACGATCTCTTCGACGAGGAGAAAGAAACACTAGGTGACTTGCCTCGTGAGTGCGACAGAATCATGAAGGCATATCTCTGGCACTACAAAGAGCACGATTGGAAAGTCCATGAGGTTGAGTTCATACTGGAAACGGAATTTCCTGACGGGTCCGTATATCGTGGAAAGATCGACCTCCTGGTGGAAGACCAGTACGGGTTATGGATTGTCGACCACAAGTCACACAAAGTCCTACCCAACATTGGGTTCCGCCTCCTCGACGCTCAATCTGCATTGTATATTTGGGCGGCATGGAAGAATAAGATTCCAGTTCAAGGTCACATCTGGAATTACATTCGTACGAAAGCACCCACGATCCCATACCTTCTTAAGTCTGGGCAAAGGATATCAACGAAGTCAGTCGATACGGACTATCTCACCTATGTCAACGCCCTCAAAAAGTACAAGCTCAACCTCGAAGACTACCGTCGTCAGATACTCAGACTGAAGCACATGCAGTATCGACATGGTGAACTGCAGACCTCGCCCTTCTTCCGACGCGATGTCCTCGAGAAGGACACTCGGATGATCAAGCAGGTGGTCCAAGAGGCATACCACACCCATCAACGAATGCACAACTATCCTTGGGATATCCCTCAGAAGATCGAACGAGTCCCTGATCGTAGCTGCGGCTTCGGATGCTCATACAACGACATCTGTACTGTCGAACTATTCACGGGGTCAGCGGATCATTTGAGAAGAAAGAAGTATACCCAAGGCGATCCTCTCGATTATTATTACGACCAGGACAGTGACGAAAGGAAGATTCCGACATGAAGATAGGTCGGTTGATTGACATGCTCTCAGACTACGACCCCGATGAAGACTACGTCATAGCTCTGGAGGACTGGGTCAATGACTTCGTGGTCAAAGAGATCAAGATAGATACTGATGGCCACACTGTAGTCCTTGAGCTAGATAAGGATGAGTACTAGTGGCGGAAAAGAACTACATCGAGATTGCCAAGAAGAGGGTCACGCGGCCTCGAGATGTGGATTCATTCCGCAAGATCCTGGTCTATGCCCGCAATAAGAAAGGCAAGACCACCTTCTCTCTGTCTGGCGGTGTGGAGAATACCTTGCTGCTCGATCCTGAGAATGGCACTGACACGATGAAGGCTAGGAATCCTTACCGCTGGCCCATCGACAAGTGGCAGGATATGCAAGATGCCTATGGCGCACTGCGCACGGGTAGACTCTGCCCTGCTGACGTAGGGGGTACATCTCATGACCCCTTCACCTATGTCTCAGTCGATGGGTTGACGAGAATGAACAACATGGCCCTGCGATTTGCCATGAAGGTTCGGGAGGAGAAAGATCTAGATGCTCAGCCGGGCATGGTACAGCTAAAGGACTACGGCAAATCCTCAGAACTGATGAAGCAGATGCTACACAACTTCCACACACTGAAGATGCACGTCATCTTTACTGCGCAGGAACGAGTTATAACTTCTGGATCATCGGATGATGCGGATGATGACGCGGATCAAACTGGCATATATTATGTACCTGATATGCAGGCAGCAGCACGAGGAACCACCAACTCACTGGTCGAAGTGATTGGTAGATTGTACACAGTAAAGGTCCCGATCAAAGGAGTAGAGAAGACCGAACGAAGACTATGGATCGGTATCCATGAGAAGTATGACACTGGCTTTCGATCTGATTTCCAGCTGCCAGACATGATCCGGCGACCGACAGTACCAAAGTTGATTAACCTAATGTTGACTGGAGAAACAGCTAATGGCTGAGTCAGTAACCAAAGCAGTAATGGACTTCACCAACGTCAAAGAGGGCGGCGGTCAGTTCAACAAACTACATCAGCGTGCGGGTGGCTATCCCGCAGTGGTGGTCAAGGTGCAGGACGCTCCTTCGAAGAAGGACGATGTGATGCAGTGGCTCTTCACCATCAAGGTGGGGGCGGGACAGTATCCGTACTACTGCAAGCACGTCGAGAACCAACTCTGGAAGGTTCGCAACATCTTCGTTGCCGCAGGCATCACCATCCCGAAGAAGAGGGTGAAGGTCGATCCCAACCTGGTAGTGGGTAAGAAGATTGGGGTCATCCTCGAAGACGATGAGTACGACGGCAAGGTTCAGTCGAACATCCAAGCCATTGTGCCCCTCGCTGAACTCGACGACATCGGTACCGATGGGGATGACGACGACGTCGACGACGAGGCTGACACCGAGGACGATGTCGAAGAAGAAGCTCCCGTTGCCAAAAAGGCAGCACCAAAGGCCAAGGCCAAGGCAGCACCCGTCGTGGAAGATGACGACGATGATGACCTCGAAGAGATCGAGATCGAGGAGCTCTAGGCCAAGATCGAGGGGTGGTTCGGATGAGGTAGGGGTATCCGACCACCCCTCAACCCCGGAGGCAACATGGCGCCACCAACCAAACCTAGAAAGCATGGCACGATCTCTTCGTATGCGGGCAGCACTGTCAAGGACCCCTGCCACTGCGACAAATGCCGTGAGGCATGGAGAGTTTACATAACCCACTACAGACATGGGGTGAGAAGGAATGGAGATAAGAAGGTGCATCCAATGTTGGAGGAGTGATCGACACGACGACAACTGCGCACAGTTGCCTACGATCCTGCCAGGATATCCACTACCATCACACGCATGGGAGAAGTTGAATGGCCCAGCCAGAATCCCGTCTGAGTAGGAGAATCATGAACGCCCTCCGCCTGGAGGGTGCTTTCGTGTTCAAGGTGTGGGGCTCAGCGCACATGATGGTGGGGCTGCCGGACCTGATAGGGTGCTACGCTGGCAGGTTCTTTGCCTTCGAGACCAAGATGCCCGACAAACGTAAAAACACATCAGTCAAGCAGGACTATGTAATAGATCTCATCAGGCGTGCTGGGGGTATCGCACAGGTAGTCTCATCGCCTGAGGAAGCGTTAAATATCCTTAGGGCACTGGAAAAACGATCATGAGTGATCATATCAATGAGGGTATTCCGTCATCCCAGGGAAGCATAGGGAATGACTCAAATCGCTTCAAGTTGATCAATCGAAGTGATCAATATGAGGAGATCAAACCAAGAAGAACCAAAGTATCCAAAGCGTTGCCAGAAATGATCAAGTTCTGATATGATGATGCTATTGATGATGACTGAGATGATGAGGGGAGGTGAATATGGATGATGTATTTACAGTCGCAGGGTTGATTGCGGAGCTCGAGTGTCTGCCCCCAGATGCTCCAGTACTGATCACCATTGTCAAGTATCCGCAGGATAGTATGCGGCGTGACCTTGAGCAGTGGGGAATTGATTGGGATGAAGGGGATGATGTCGAAGTGGTACCTCTCGAGCAACTATATATGAAGGCTGGCTTGGTGCATCTTTGCACTGAGTTGACCGATTACTCAGAGGAGCGCAGAGAATACTTGGACCTCTAGCAAATTGACTTGGTTGATTAGTTCTGATACAATAGAATTAATCAATCAAATGAAGGGAAGAAAATGACAACCACAAAGGAACGCGACTGGATCATTCTCTGCGATGAGATCGACGATGGAACCTACGATGAGGGGCTCAACGAGATCGTGAAGACGATCAACATGAGACGCGAGGTCGTGATCCGACGCAAGGCACGCCGCCTGGCAGTCAATCTCGAGGCGATGGACAAGGTCATCCTGACGAACGGCATCAAGCCGAAGTACCTCGACGGGATCACCGGACACATCGTCAAGTTGCAGGGCGATTCCGCCATCGTCATGGTCGACGAGCTCCCCTCTGCGCACGCAGGGCGCCCCTCCAAGGGCAAGCAAAGCCGAAAGTATGTCATCCCTCTCGTTCACATCGAGAAGTTGGATGAGGACACCGGCTCGCTCAAGGATCTCGACGACGACGACTTCATCGAGGACGATGATGACGACGACACGGGGGATGATGAGTGACCCTCAGCACGGATGACATCATCCGAACCCCGAGAAAAAAAAGCTAGGTGAGCTATGCCATTTCGCTCAGCGAAGCAAAGGCGGTTTATGTTTGCCCGCCACCCAAAGATAGCCCGCAGATGGGTTAAGAAATACGGAGCTCGAATCTACCCAAAGAAGAAGAAAAAATGACCGAACGTAAATACCCTTGCCGCGTTGATGCGGTAACTGATGGAGATACCTTGCTCGCCACCATCGACGCTGGGTTTCGTGTCCATGTACAGTCCAAGGTAAGATTGCTGGGTATAGATTGCCCAGAATTATCTACGCCTGAGGGCAAGCTGGCTCGAGACTTCGTCGTGAACTGGGTGCTGAAAGCGACTGCTACTCTGGCTGATTGGCCCTTCCAGTTGCTGTGTACAGGTTATGACAAGAGGGATAAGTACGGTCGATGGCTGGGTGACTTCTACTTAGAATCAGGAAAGTCCCTGGTCAAAGATTTGCTAGAAGCTGGGCACGTCAAAGCCAAGTGAATTCTTTTCGGGAATGGTGCCAAGCGGCCACTACTCAACGGAGGATACATGGATGGGCGACGATTGTGTGGCTAGTGATCGTGATACCTGGGGTGCTATGGTGGAAGTATTCCATACCATTCCTGGTGTTCGTATCAATCTACGCCAACGTCGCAGGCCATTGGTCAAGCTGGCAAGCGGTGAAGGTCGAGGTGAAGCAAGAAGAGGCTGAACAGGAGATGAAAGATGAAGAGCGGGATACTTAAGATGCCCTGCCCATGGTGTGACATGAGGCGGTTACTCATAGGTCCTTTTTATGACCGGCGAAAGATAACCTGCCTTGAGTGTGGGGCTAGATTTAGGCTCAAGCCTAAGAGGTAGTAATGAACATCACCCTACGCAAACTACTACAGGACCCTCTCTACAAGAAGTGGTTCGCCAAGATTCCCCAGGAAACTTCGGTGGGTACTTTCCCCTGGCGGGTGTGGGTGCTGACCAAGAAGGGTTGGACCAAACCTAAGCATGACTTCAAGACATACCGTGAGGCATACAACTGGATCGTGCCGAGGATCAACGACTACCAGGACCTGGTGCTCTACAGCAAAGGCCATGAGTTCAAGCCACCCATCATCAAGTACCGTGGGAAGCGCTACTACTGGCCCACACCACCGGGGTACAATTGGTGTGGCTATTGCCGGCGGCCAACCGCATTCAGTATGTTCTCTCACCACCATGCGCTGACGCACATCGCTGATCCCATGGCATTTCGCTGCACCATATGCGGTGCACGTAAGAAGTTCCAGAAGCAGTTCGAGTCGAACCTCCCGGCCAGTTACTACGATCGGGAGCTGGCGCCTAAGGGAACCCCTGGAGGTACTAGCAAGTGACCTCGGAAACGGAAAGGTGACTAGAAGTGACTTTAGAATGCCCACATGGCCTAGGAAACCCAGCCTCCTGCGGAGACTGCATGCTGGATGGTTATGTTCCTCCGGTGCAACCTCATAGGAAGTACCTGGTAAAATATCTGGTGAGGGCTCAGTACGAAGGGCGCTGTCGTAAGTGCAGCGGAGCCATTGACGTTGGTGACTCCATCGGATACGCTTGGGAGGACGATCTAATCGAGATCGGTTGGTGCTGTACCAACTGCTGTGAGATGAGGAAACTTGAGATATGACTCCTGCTAAGGTTCATCGGTTTGCGAAGATCAGTCCATGCCTGCGGTACCGCTATGCCCTCGGGAGACTGTGGGACCTTAGCAAACCAGTCAATCTGACGTGGTGCATGCTCAACCCAAGCAGAGCAGATGGGACCAAGGACGATCCCACTATCCGCCGGTGTACTGAGTACAGTAGGGACTGGGGTTACGGTGGTTTCCTCGTGGTCAACCTCTTCGCTCACCGTAGTCCAGATCCCAAGGATCTCCTGAGGGTGGTAGACCCAGTGGGACCGGACAACGACCTCGTGTTTCGTGAGTGCATGACCACCCATCACTCAGTCGTGGCAGCATGGGGATCGAACGCAGAGCGCCTAGGGAATCTGGCCGATAAGCAGATAGATAAGGTGCGCACGCTAGCTGGGAATCGTCTGTGGATCTTTGGGATGACACAGGGAGGCAATCCCCTGCACCCCCTTTACCTTGCTCGAAATCGTCCATTAGAAAGATGGGAACCAGATGCCATCCGAAACTGATTACGCATGGCTTGCCGGATTCATAGATGGAGAAGGTTGTTTCCGGTGGGCTAAGGGGGGACGAGGAGTAGGTTCAATTCGTCTTACTGTTGGTCAGAAACATCGAGAAGTCCTTGACAAGATAGCCCGTATTGCTGAGTGCGGTCATGTCAACGGTCCGTATATCTCGGGTAATAAGTATATGTGGTCTATCTCTGCCGCTCAGTTAAGAAATCTTATGCCCAAGATCTGGCCCTACTTAGGTATAGTTAAGAAGCGCCAGTATAACAACGCTACTCTGGACCTACGAGTTGCGCGTGATCGACGCCTCGAGCGATGGCCCCGATGGTCCGCGGGGACAAGTAGTGGTTGACAGGGTTGACGAGATCTTATATGATGATCATATCAAATCAGGGGAAACCCCCCACGAACAAAGGAATCAGGGTCATGGCAAAGGGCAAGAAGGTACAGGAAGTTCCCGACGACGAGATCGACGACCTCGACGAGGTCGAAGTCGAGGCCGAGGTGATGGAGACGCTCTCCGCCAAGGCGGTGGCCACGATGTTCGGGACTGACGGGCGCACCTTCCGCAAGTTCCTCCGCTCGATCAAGGGTCGGGTGGGACAGGGCAATCGCTGGGCGATCGACGCTTCGGAGATCGACGAACTCCGCAAGGGATTCGAGGCTTTCAACAAGCCGAAGCCCGCAGAGGTGAAGGTGCTCCTCGCACCCGCAGATGCCGAGGTCGATGACTTCGAAGATCTGCTCGACGACGAGGCACTCGAGGTCGACGAACTCGACGAGATCGAGATCGGGTAAGGTTTCTCAGGGGGAGGTCCCTGAGGAAAGGACGGAGGGTAGGGGTTTTCACCATTTCCCCTGCCCTCCCTCCGTGTTATGAAAGGAATCAGTGGAGATGAATAGGCTCAAGCAAATCCTCGACGGTATGATCGAAGACCTGGAGGCCGCGCCCGGCAATGCTGGTGTGTCATACTTGGTTGCCGATAGAATGAGGAGGTATCGAAAAGAACTTGAGGGAAGCGGTCATTTGACCGACAGTAATGAGCCTGATAAAATGACATGAGAAGACCGACAAGGGAGCATGATGGGAAATCATGACGAAATGCTCAATGTAATCTCGCGTGCGTGGGGGAGGCAAATTGGGTATTGTTTCTTTCCGTATATCTCAGGCACTGCAGTCGATAAGACCGAACGAATCCAGAGTTACAAGGAGGGCAAAGCATTCAAGTGGCCGAAGGATAGACCAGAGATACTCAAACATATGGCTGCACATGTGGATGACGATCTTTACTGGTGCCCTTCCCTCTTCGAAGTACCCCGACGACGCCTGGAGCATGCTATGGATGAGCACGCTTTATGGGCTGACCTAGATGGGGTAAAGCCCAAGGACATCAAGGATTATCCACCGACTATCGCATGGGAAACATCGCCGGGAAGATACCAGGCGCTGTGGATTGTATCGGGGGATATCCAGGGCGCATCATGGCCAGGTCGTGAGAACCAGTGCATGACCTACTATCTCGAGGCTGACCTCGGCGGGTGGGATACCACACAGTTACTGAGAATCCCTGGGTGGCGTAATCACAAGCCCGAATACGTCCAGCAATATGGCGAGGCACCGCAAGGCAAACTGCTCTGGGCAGCAGGCAGAACATACCTGCCAGATGACTTCAATGAGTTGCCCGACGTGCCAGCAGTCACTGTAGTCTCAGACATCATCGAACAAGAGGTCGAGCGAGTAGATCGCCATGAGTTGTGGAAGAAGAAGGTAAGGCTCGGTGTTTCCAAACGAGCTCGTGACTTTCTCAAAGCCCCCGATACTTCGGGTGATCGCAGCGAGGTTCTCTGGGAAGTTGAACGTGAACTGGCTGATGCCAAGTGTTCCTTCGCTGAGATCATTGCGCTGGTCAAACATTCAGTGTGGAATAAATATGCCGGCAGGGCTGATGAGTTCAAACGACTGAGTACTGAGACTGCCAAGGCATTAGCTGAGCGTAGTGAAGATGTCTTACGTCAGGTAGATAAGTATGACGAGGATGAGGAGACTCGCCTTCAGAAGCCCACACCATTGCTGGACTTGATGAGAAATATCAAACCCCCCAGGTGGTTGGTCGAGGATATCCTGACTCAAGGGGCTGTGGGGTTTATTGCTGGCGAGCCAAAGTCTTATAAGAGTTTCTGTTCTCTAGACCTTGCGATCTCAGTCGCAACTGGAGTGCCCTTCCTCGATCACTTCAAGGTCATAGACCCCGGCCGAGTACTCTGGATGCAGGAAGAAGATCCTCTACCTCTGGTAAAGGTTCGCCTGGATAAGATCTTTCCCTCGAAGATGCTGGACAAGGTAGTCTCTGACGAGGGTGTGGTATTTTGGGAGCCTGCTCAGGAAATGCCCAAAGATCTGGCGGTGGATGCGTTCATCGGGAAGCACTTCACCATCAGCGATGGGGCCTGGCAGTATTGGTTAGATGAAGTTCTCGAGGAGGGTCAGTATAAACTCTGCATTCTCGATCCTCTGATGATGATGGCGGGAGATGTCGAGGAGACTCGGGCACAACAGATGACCGAGAAGATCTTCAAGCCTCTCAAACAGCTCGCTCGCAAACATCGCTCAGCTCTCATGCTAGTTCACCACCTGAGAAAGAATGACCCTCGGTTCCCTCAACGAGGCGGGCAGATGATGCTGGGCTCGATGGCGAATCATGCATGGGCTGAGGATAGTTTATATCTCAAGCGAGGCAAGCGAGGGGAACTCTATGTCGAGCAGGAATCCAAGAGCAGCACCTCGAGAGGATTCCGCATCACGAACCTCAACAATGCGGTGTGGCAACCGCAGGTAGTTCTACCTCCAGCTGAGAAACCACCCAAAGAACCACGAATTCGCCAAGCCAAGGAGAAAGGTCCTAAGCGAGAAGGCAAAGCCATTGTTGCCCTGAGAGAACTGGGTCCTGGTCTGCATACACTGAAGGAATTAGCTGATGCAGCTAGGATAACTCAAGGCGGAGTCTATAACCAGTTGGCACGAGCAGAAATCAACGGAACAGTTCAGAGAGTAGGTACTCAATGGCAGCTGAAGTACAACAAATCCGAGACCGCGTGATCGAACTGAAAGGAATCGTACAACAACTTGAACCCTTAATGTCCAGGAATCTGATTCTCAGGGCCCTCGACGCCGTCAATGAATCTCTAGTAAAGTATGAAAGGGAATCTGTAGAACCGACATTCGAATATCCACCTCACCCCACACCAACATGCATTCTGCATGGCAAACCGATCACTTGGGAAGATCCTGAGTGTGAGATCTGCAAGGCGCTCAAGGAGGGCAATTACGATGGCAAAATTGGTGCTCACGACAACTTTCGTAACGATTCTAGTGGGGGCAGGACTTCCTGAGACTCAGGCAAATCCTACACCTTTACCATCCATAGGCGACGCAATTTTTTCGCCAGCCTATAGAGTCTCGGGGACATACGTCGACCTTGCGTTGATTGACCTATTACCTGAGATACCGCAATATATACCACCTCCATCGCCAGAACCTGCGAAATTGGTCGAGGTTCCGGAAAAGGAGGAACCCACCCCCTACGTCCCACCAAGGAAGGTATATGGATATCCATCTGAATCTCAGTGGTATCGCCTTAGGATCTGCGAATCCACTGACAACTTACGCGCGGTTTCACCACAAGGATGGTATCGAGGGCTCTATCAGTTTGACATACGAACCTGGGAAGGCGTTGGAGGCTCAGGAGATCCTATCGACGCTTCAAGAGAAGAGCAAGATTACCGTGCTCAGCTACTTTACGCAGCCCGTGGTGCATCCCCTTGGCCGGTCTGCGGACGCTACTTACTCAACTGAGGAGGATAAATGACCGACATTTCCCAATACTCCAAAGAACTCATCGTCTATGGCAACCGAATAACGGAAATAGGCCATGGCATTGCGGTAGGACCTCCGCCTGAGCCCATACCAGTACCTCCTGACCCGATACCCGTCCCTCCCGCCAAGGGTAGGGCGAAGTTCGGGTGGACATGGGCCACACCCCGAACGGCTACGAGCTGGGGTAACCCACTCACAGCAGCCGAGGCTACTGCGGTGCAGGGCGCTGCTCGGTCGTACGCTAGCCATGTCCTCGGGTGGGGACCGGATGAGTCGCTTGCTTCGCTACGGTCTTACTGGGACTGGCGCAAACCTGACCTCATGCTCCTCGCCAAAGCTCCTCAGTTCGCCAAGATACCCGACGGCAACCCGTCTAAGGGGGACCCATACGACGAGTGGGGTCCCTCACCTTCGGCATGGCCTCAGCTCTATGACCTCTGGGCCACCTACGTCAAGGAGTTCAAGCCCAAGCGAGTTATCCCCTGGTCAGAGTGCCGGGGCTCTGCACCCTGGGGGTTCTGGGACAACCGACCTCAGACAGAGGGAGGCAACCGATGGGCTGTCGATCACTACTGCAACTTCTGGAACACAGGCGAAGCCAAACTGCGGGCGGCATCACCAGGAGTACTGCTGGGCGGTCCCTACGTCGGTATGAGCAGCTGGGGCGTGACCGCCAATGGCACGAAGGGCACGCTCGACAATCGCGACCTCGCAATGATCTCAGGCTTCATGGATCAGTGCAAGTATGACTTCATAGCAGTCGATGGAGGCATTGATCTGCGACCTGGTTACAATCTGCCCGGTGGGACCCCAGAGCAACATGTCGAGAAGATGCTCGATGTATACCGCTGGGTTCGAGCAAAGACTGACAAGCCCTTCGTGTGGGTGGAGACCTATATGTCAGGGCTCGTCGGTACGACAGTCGTCAAGGAACATGCCCGGGCATGGCCCTACCTCCTCGACGAAGCGGATAAAATCGGCGGTGACTCGACATGGTATGCCTGGGGTGCCCAGCGTGACATGCCGGATATCGCCACACTCAACAACCTCGCAACTAGATAGAAAGGCTAACAATGACAGACAATTACTCTGCGGAGCTCATCTTGATGGGCAACCGCATAGTCGAAATCGGGAGGGCCATAGCGGTGACTCCGCCAGACCCAGGGCCCGGGCCAGGACCTGACCCAATACCACCGCCAGTGGGTGGGGAATTCTCCATGGTTGCCACTGCTGACAAGTTGACCTTGTCGAATGGGGTCAGCATGGTTCTCGAGGGCGATCACATCGCATCCTGGGGACATCCCAATGAGACTGTCTCGCTCAAGATCGTCGCTGATCGGGCGCTGACACTCCAGGTAGCTCTGGACTACACTCTGGCTGCGGAGTCGCAGGCAACGGGGTCCACACGAAACGTGAGGGTGGGTACTCAGAACAAGCAGCTCACCCTGGCGATCACCCAGGATCTCTGGACTGAGCGCAATCGTGAGTGGACATCCAGAGTCACATTCAGTGTTCCCAAGGGCGAGTCAGTCGTCTCCATCATCAACGACACCACCGCGGCATGGAGCAACTGGGCGGATCTCTTCGCCGTGGGGCTCACATCTTCGGATGGCACCTTTTCAGTTGTCGGCATAAACGTCGACCCTGGGCCATCCCCCATACCCATCCCAGACCCTGGGCCAATACCCCCACCGGTGCAGGGCGACTATGACGTAGTCGTCGGACGCGATGGCACGCTGCAACAACTGGTCGATCGGCCAGAGGCTCTGCAGCACGCCTGGAAAATCGGGGTACCCTCAGGTGCATGGCAGGGGCTGTACATGCTGAATAAGCTCTTCAAGGGGCTGTATATCTTCCTCGAAGATGGGGCTCGTCTCACCGGCGACTCTGGCATCGAGGGCTACGGCTCAATAGAGAACTTCAGGTTGTCCTGCAATCCACGCAGGGCTTTCGTCGAGCCAGTGGGTAATAAGGTAGTTGGAGAGGGCATCTTCTTCGACTCGACCCGCAATGACAAGACGGGGACCCGTGGTGACCCATCAGGTGGGGCTATCACCATCGAGAATGTGGTGGTGCAGCCTCGACCCGGTACCGGGAACATTCAGCGCAATGGCATCGGTATCTGGGGCATGGACAAAGTGACTGTCATTGGTGTGGAAGTTCACCACGCTGCTGGCAATGCGGCATTCGGCTACGGCTCTGCTGGTTCTCTGATCTCTATCGGGCATGCTCGACGAAACACCAGAGTGCAAGGGCAATACGCTTGCTTGCTGCGAGGCAACTTGCTTCACCACGCTGAGATCACCGCTGATGGCGACTCCGCTGACCGCAATGGCATCATTCTGGATCTCTTCCATGCTGATGGCGGCGGTATCTACGGGGATCGTGTGCAGGGTCCAATCCTCATCGAGGACAACCTCATCAACGATGTTGCCGGCCGTGGAATCCAAATCCTGAGAGCTGGGCAGCCTGACAGTCCGGTTCTTGTGCAGAAGAACCGGGTATCTGGGCGCTATGCCTACGGCCTGGGCAACGACCCCAACGAGGGCAATCCGAAGTCGGCTATTGCAGGCTACGGCGGAGGCCAGTGTTCCTCAGTCACGGTCAAGGACAACGAGGTAAACACCTCCCAAGGTGCCGGCAAGCCGGCTTACCAATTCGAGTCCTTCGACGGTGGTGACGGCTCTGGTGTGAAGGGTACCGGTAACAAGGGTACGCCAGCGAACTTCTACAACTCGCCGACAAACAGCCCGCCTTCGGGGTTCACAAGCTAGGCAAGCTCCTAAATCTTCCCTGGGATGAAGGACCAATCGAGTGATCGAATTATCGCACTTGAGGGGTACCATCATCCTGGGGAAGTTTTGGGATATCTCTCAAAGTCTTGTAGGTATGACGATCAGGTGCACGAATCATGATTGGTTCCGCTAAGTGATTGACACTGGTTGACGGGGATGATATGATTCTAATATCAAATCAAGGGAAAGGGAAAAAATGGGATATCGACACCCTGATCCTGAAATCCAGGATGATGAGGCGAAATGGGGGTGCACGATCTACTGCACAATCCCCCATTGCTGCACTCGAGCTGTACAATACGTCCGCGACGAAGCTCGTTGTGATGACCATATCATGGATGAAAGGGATTTCCGATAATGCCGCTGATCCTTTGCCCTCGATGCCCGAACTGCCGGGAGCAGTCCAAGCTCGAGATGACCGATGAGGAAGTTGCTGCGATGAACGCAGGGCAACTCATTCAAATCGCCCTCGAGCACTGGCCCGCCGAACAACGGGAGATGCTGATCACCGGAATCCACCCGAAATGCTGGGAAGAGATGATGGCTGAGGATGACGACGATACTCCTCTCGATGGAAGGATGGATCTGCTATGAGCTCAAAGAACTGGGATATCCTCGAGAACATCCACCGAGGGCAGGCTTGCGATGCCTGCGGTGCTGACTGGAAGCCAGTCGAAGGCCATAGCTACCGAGAACTCATCCACAAACCCCGATGCTCATTCTGGGCATGGATGAAGAAAGAAAGGACACAGTGATGGAAGGATCAATGCAGGGCTACCATCTCAAGCAGATGGAGTATCATCGCCGTGAGCTCGAGAAGCTGATGGCTTTCGGGGAGGATGACTTCGACGACGGCACGATCCTCTACTTCGAGAAGACTTTCACGCCGAGGCGGAACCCCAGGAAGTACAAATATTGTGCCATGAAGTCGGCAGGGCAATGGTACACCTGCGGTCCTCGATCCCCCGGGCCTTACACATGGGATCAGCTCGTGAGCTTCATGAGCGATGGGGTCGAACAGGTCTACATCACAGTCAATCCAGAATTCATGACGCTCGACGAATACCGAAAGGAGATGGAAGAATGAGTGACTACTACAAACAAATGGCTGAAACTAAATGTTCGCCAAGTGTTCCGCATAGACACATCATATACTTCTTTTCTGACGGAAAACTCTGGCAGGCTGCGAGCTACAAGTTTCACTATGAGGGTGGCATTATTGCTGCCCCCGTAGCCGAGGGTTTTCTCGACCAACCTAATCCCACCTATGAAGTAAGGTGTCTTCTGGGTGAGGCAGACCCCATAGTTAAAATAAGAGCGAGGTATCAATGAAGACCAAGGTAGTTATAGAATATGAGAGAACATGCCGCCGAGATAACACCGTATGGTATGTTCCTCAGGAGTTCCACGATAAGCCCAAAGACGCCATCATGATGAGCCGGGGAGGGGAAACCGCAGCTCGGAAAGGAGCTCTCACGGTGGCGTGGATAGAGGCAAGGCGATGCCCTATCTGCGGGTCTATCTCGTTCGACGAGCGGGAAGTTAAGGAGGCCTCATGACCCTGGATGAAATAGCTGAGGCTCAGAGGCAAATCAGGGCACTCCAGCCCTGCCCATTCTGCGGCTGGGTCAAGCCCGACACTGACACCCAGATGATGCACGACCCCAACTGTCCCCTACCCAACGAGCTCGTAAGGCTCGACATCCTGGAGATCGACTAATGCTAGAGACACCGCCATGGTGGATCAAGACTCTCATAGTTATCGCCATCGTGCTGGCCCTATTCTGGGCCGGTATGAAGACAGAATCAGCCGAACACTATCCAACACAGGAGAAAGTATATGTCAACAGTAGGTAAGACCATCAAGCTGAGCATCGAAGAACATGGACTCGGCCGGCGTCATGCCCCCGACGAACGGGATCAGGCTTATATGCTGGCCCCGCCCAAGCGCACCGAGCGGACCCACCGCAGCTGGTACGACAACGGCTGGTGGGGCGATCAGGGGGCCACACCAATGTGCGTCGGTTACGCGTGGGCTCATTACATCGAGGACAGCCCAGTCACCCACCCAAAGGCTGGCGCTCAGGTACAGCCTGAATTTCTCTACCACGCCGCGCAGCTGGTCGACGAATGGCCGGGCACAGATTACGAAGGGACCTCAGTAAGGGCCGGGGCCAAAGCGCTGCAAAAAATGGGCATCATCGGTGAATACCTATGGGCTCCTGATATGGCAGCTATAGCAAAAACGGTCCTCGAGCAGGGCCCCGTCATCATGGGCACCGACTGGTATAATTCAATGTTCGAGCCCGACAGCAAGGGCAGGCTGTCACTTGATACCTCCTCAGGAATCGCCGGGGGCCACGCCTACGTGGTCAATGGCTACAACGTGTGGACCAATCTCTTCAGGATCAAAAACTCATGGTCAAGGTCCTGGGGCATCAAGGGACACGCCCTCATACACGCCGATGACCTGGGGCGCTTACTTGCCGCTGACGGTGAGGCATGTATGACCAAGGAAATAGAAATCGTCAAATAGGCAGGCCACCTGCCAGAAACGACCACCTAACGCTGCCTAATAGTCAGGAGGCCTTCCCGCCGACCCCTACTAAATTCTACTGTCCTTGACAAAACTGCCGGCCTATGCAATATGGTAAAATAAGGTGAGATATAGAAAATAGTGCACATAAATGCGCCTTTATAAGGGCGCATATGTGACTCTTTATTCTATAACTTACCTATTGCAACTATCCATTCTAAATACCACGAGGAAAAACCAGCATGCCCAAAGACAAAAGGGACAAAGCCAAAGAGGATATGAGAATTCAGATTCTCAAGGAGTTGTCAGCTTCGGGCATGTTACCCCAGAACCGCATAAGTTTGGAGGTATTATACCTATTGCCACAGGACTTCATCGAACAATACACGACTCTCTTCTTTGAGGCCTTGCGTGAAGATGCGAAGGGCACCGACCTAGAGGCTCGGGCTGGGGAAATGACGCAGACAACACGAAGTGGTGCTGAGAAGGTAAAGGTAAGAGTGAGTGATAGGCGTGCCGGGGAAGGGGCGGTAGCTCGAGGTGCTCAGGGAGAGGGCACCAAACGCTACCGCAATGCTTGGGTGATTCGGAATGAGAAGGCTCTGAAGTTGAAGGGGGATATCGACCGAAAGCTCAGGGATGTCACCGAGGATATTATCGAAGGCTTGAAGCCGGACAGTAGACTAGCTGGGACCGGACGTCGCTGCAAAGGGGCAGGGTGTGGACGCTTCCTAAAGAACGAATGGAGGTATTGCCCTAGTTGCGGGGAATCAACTTCGAGGAATTGAAAGGTACTTTCGAGGACCTAGGATATTGACAGGTGGTTGGGGATTTGATATGATGGGGTTATCAAATAAAGGGAAAAGGGAGTGACCGATGGGAATACCTAAGGCTAAGGCCTACGATCCAGCTAAGGCTCGGGTAGAGGCCACACGACGAATGGTGGGGAATTTCGATGAGTGGCCGAGATGGCCTGTTCTCCCCATGAAAAAGGAAGTTTACACGGGTCGTGATAACGAGGATCTCGGGGTCATGGTCGAAGAAGACTCTGACACCTACAACATTTACCTGGTGAACCTCTTCAGGTTGAAGGATGTCGATTGGTCTACTGCTCCAGTGGTCAAGTTCGACACCATCGAGGATTTGATCGACAATGGCTGGAGGGTTGACTGATGGACATGGGTGATATAAGGGATGATATGGCTAGGGAAAGGATCGCTGAGATTGTCGGGGGTCTGGATGCGACACAGCAGATGGACCTGGCGGCTACGATCATCGCTGTGAGGGTATTCAATGAGCCGCCTTACACGAACATGAGTCAGATTGAGAAGAAGGGGTTCTTGCTCTTTCTCGCTGAGAAATGCTTGACCGCTGCTCTCAATGAAGAGGTTGAGCGAGAGCTGGCGGGGGCATGCTTGCACCTCTCAGAGCCGATCCTCCGCATGAGGTCTGGGTATCTGGGAGACTTGCCTGTCCAAGAAGTAATCAGGGTGTGTGGAGATTGTGGAATGGAGTTTTGATGAGGTCAAAGTTTATGGTATCGTTCAGTGTGGAGATGGAGATCTCGCACGCTGATGGTCTGAATCATAGTCCGAACTCTGGAATCCCTGATAATATCATGGCTGAGTTATCCGACTACGCCTTCGACGCTGTCGCTGCTGGGGACACGACGCTGAAGTCTTATCAGGGCAGTGATGGGTCCGTCTGGTATATCCGGGCTTTGAACAACGGGGAGATGTCCACCGAGGTAACTTTGGTCCCTAGAGTTGATCGGGAACGGTGACAGGGTCGATGGGGTTTGATATAATGGGGGCATGCGATCAATCGAATCCCCGATGATCAAGGGCATGAAGGGAATCAAAATGGATATTGAGGCAATGATCGAGCATGGGGGGAATTCGGGCTTGGCTGCCCTATTCCTCGATTACCACAGCACTCACCGACCGCACGACGGAACTACCTGGTT
>Ga0066652_100000077_pt1 | contig 62174 bp, 51 predicted proteins | sample GraSoiAngelo_101_FD_71413 | JGI IMG/M metagenome (GOLD analysis project Ga0066652, IMG submission 71413) | Grasslands soil microbial communities from the Angelo Coastal Reserve, California, USA - 14_0903_02_30cm | ecosystem: Environmental > Terrestrial > Soil > Grasslands | place: USA... | reverse complement strand
CCGAAACTCATCCAGATTGGGAGTCGGCACGAAAGAGAGAAAAATATTTAAAATCTGCTTCTGGTAAGAGGTGGCTTTCAAAATATTTGGATGAACACGGTGGTGATACAGAGTTCCCTGGCGGACTGCGGCACGCAGGCACGGAATCTCATACTGGTACAAAAACATACTTTTAGTCCCGCCGTATTACGCGAGGCGATACGAGATTATCACAAATGCAATGTAGGGGCAGTATTCCCCGGTTTCCCCTCGGGACTTGCTATCTTAAATGGCATTCAGAGGATGACAACAAAGGTAGATAACTTCAATGGTGCGACTTTTGTAACGCCTATCCATCAATATAGTCATAAAACAAAATCGATGGACATGAACTACAAAACACTTGCACTGACTTTAATTATTTCTTTTATTATCATGTATGCTGTGATGTTTTTAAACGTTGATGACACAAGGCGTATCTATTTAAGCACAACGAGACTGTATATGGCGGTACTGATGGTTGCTCCGATGGCGATCCTGATGTTGATAACTATGGGAAAAATGTACCCCAACAAAAAAGTTAATGTTGCAATCATGATTTCCAGCGCTGCGGTGTTCATCGCGGCATTAATTTTTCTAAGAAGTCAGACTTTTATATCCGACAAGGCTTACATGAATGCAATGATACCGCATCATTCCTCGGCAATTTTGACCAGCAAGCACGCTAATATAAAGGATCCGGAGGTGAGACAACTGGCAGATCAGATAATCAAATCACAGTTACAGGAAATAGCGCAAATGAAGAGAATTTTAGCCCGCCTGGATAATCAATAAACCAGACATCCCAGGTCATGAATTGTTATTGTGCTTGCCTCGAATAATGAGTAAGGCAGCCCTGGACATTCGTGAACAATATCGAAGTCGAAGTCAGCGTAAAATACCGCGTTTCTGCTTGTCTGAATATTCCCAATGTGGCTTAGCTTCGGTATTTTGCATATCTATAGCTACACAAATTATGGATTTTAATCTCTATACCATATTTACAATTCTAATTGTTCTAACTGCAACTTTCAGCTATATTAACTTTCGATTTTTTAAACTTCCAACCACAATCGGTGTGATGCTGATCTCGCTGATTATGTCGGTCGTGGTTGCTGTAATGGGTAGATTTTATCCACGATTGGTTGAAAAACCTATTTCTGTCATTAACTCGTTAGATTTTGAAACTTTGTTGATGCGTATAATGTTAAGTTTTTTGCTTTTTGCAGGGGCTATACACATTGACATCAAAAAGCTAAAGAAAGAAATAGTTTTTATTGCCGCATATGCGACAGTTGGGGTAGTCTTGTCTTCAGCGATTGTCGGCGCAATGATGTTTTTTGTATTTCAGTTATTCGGTTTATCGCTGCCTTTCATTTATTGCATTTTGTTCGGTGCCCTGATATCTCCAACAGATCCTATTGCTGTTCTGGGTATTTTAAAAGAGGCCAAGATCCCCGCCTCCCTGGAAATAAAAATAGCCGGTGAGTCGCTTTTTAACGATGGGGTAGGTGTTGTTGTGTTTGTGGCGGTATTGGAAATTGCCATAATGGGGACTGATAAACTTTCGTTTGGCCAGGTTTCACTTTTGTTTTTAAAGGAGGCGGGTGGTGGGATCTTATGGGGATTATTCCTTGGATATGTTGGCTACTATCTGTTGAAATCGATTGATAACTATCAGGTTGAAGTGTTGATAACGATTGCCCTGGTGATGGGAGGCTATCTGTTCGCCAGCGATATTCATGTTTCTGGTCCTTTAGCTATGGTTGTGGCCGGTATTATTATTGGTAACCAGGGAAAACAAGAGGCAATGTCTGATGTCACGAGAGATTACCTTACTAAATTTTGGACCCTAATTGATGAGATTTTGAATGCACTACTGTTCATGCTTATCGGGCTTGAGATGATTGTAATTTCCTTTAATCCAAAAATAGTTTGGATCGGTATTATTGCAATTGTTGTAGTGCTATTTGCCAGGTTCGTGTCTGTCTTCGTACCTACGTTATTATTATCATTTCGGAGATCGGTGGAAAAAGGGATGATTCCTATTCTTACATGGGGTGGGTTAAGAGGTGGCATTTCAGTGGCATTAGCTCTTTCTTTGCCCCGCGGCGAAAACCGGGATATTCTCGTGGCAATCACCTACCTGGTTGTTGTGTTTAGTATTGTGATACAAGGGCTTACAATTGGAAAATTAGCAAAGAAGTTAACAGGGCCCGACGGCAGAAAATGAAGGCGTTGCCATTTACCATACGATCTTTTACCGGCAAATGCAATTTAATGGGACGAACTTAATAGTAGATAGAACTCCATCTGTCTTAGTTGCCCGGCATTAACCATAGATCACAATTATGTATCCAGATTATAGAAGCTGTATTGATCTGTCCGGTGACTTTTGAAGAAGAAGGGTTTCATTTTTACAAATCTTGGATATAAAGCCAAAATATTCCAGGCCCAATAGGATGCCACCTGCTCCTTCAAATTCAGCTAAATAGACATTGGCAATATTTTCTGTGGCCTTTACTAACTTTTCTTCCGCCTTTCCAACGACAACTCCTTTGAATCCACATTTATACATAGCCAGGTCATTTAAAGTGTCACCTGCTACCAATACATCTTCGTGGTCTATGCAGAGATAATTTACAAGCTTGACAAGCGAACTACCTTTATTGACACCCGCTGACAGCACATCAAGGAATTTATTTGATGAATAGATCACATCGCAGTCCAGTTCGGTTACTTTTAGTTTTACTTTCGCTGCTATATATTCCTGTTCTGTATAAAATGAACATCTTCTTTCCTGCGGAACTTCCTGGTATTTGAGTTCTGTAATATCTTTTAGCTGCCCTAAAATTTTTAATGTCCCCGGCCATTTTTGTTCAATAGCGCTTTGCAACTGTTCAACCGGCTCAAGTGTATGCCCGTGTACTATCGTTGCACCCACATCGCAAATGATAAAATCAGGATAGGGGATCATCGGATCATTTAGTAATGGAATAACTGTCGCTAAGCCACGACCCGTAACAAATACAAGCCGAATATCTTTATTCTCTCTTATCAACTGGTACAATTGCTGTTTATATGAGCTTTTGCCACCAAGAAAGGTACCGTCCAGGTCTGTAGCCAATAACATAATTTCCTTTTTTTTGAATAACCAGATTACTTATTTAATAATATGAATGCCAGACACAAAATGTTAGAATCAGCGTGTTATACAAACAAAATGCCGGGCGAGCCTTCAATCGCCCAGCTCCAACGTAACTCACCAGAATGAAAAATTATTACCCATTATTTTTATTACCATTTTATCAATTCATGTCTCTTTTTTCTTGCATTGTCTTTAGGATTCGAATAAGTTCTTGGCATTAATTCGAAGCTGCAAGATTCCTTCCATCGAAAGAGTTAATTTGAAATTCTTTTGTATCGATATTGGTGGGGATATTTTCTTCGTTTAATTAAAATAATTTATACAATAGAGAAGTCAGTTTGGCTGACCGCAAGTATTTGTGTCCTGGAATTGACGGGCAATTCATCGGAAATATGTTTATTTAACCATCCTATCCTGGTTTCGGACTCAGGATGGACAATCAACAGGTCCGCATTCACTTTGCGGCAATAGTTTAAAATATCCCAACCACTGGTATTAGACTTCAATATTTTGTAACTGAAATTATTCAACGACAGGTTTTTTAAGACTCTACAAATAGAAAACAACGAGGTTTGCAATTGGGAAGGATTGTCATCTTTTTCCGCCAGTATCAGAAGACGGACGTGAATAAAGAACTTGTCTCCGAGGGAATTTAGTATAGAAATTTTTTTCTCGGGAAATTTGGGTCCAACCGGTACCACAACCGTCCGGAATGTGTTTGACATGGCGCCAGGCTTTACTGTAAGAACGGCAGTACCGGTTTGGCTTGCAATCCTGCTAGAAACAACGGTGTTTAAAAATGGCAATAAGGAATGTTGAGAGCTTTTTCCAATAATAATAAGATCAGCTGCGATGCTTTTGGCCTTTTCTATTATTGCATTCTCTACCGACTTATTGTAAGTTATCCAGCAGCATACGCTGATATCAGGTCTCGTTTTGCGAATGTATCGCTGCCATTCTTCTAATTTTTCTTTTACTTCTGAGATTTGCTGCGCATTACTGCTAAATGGATATTTGCTCAGGTACCTGTAATATCCAAACGAGCTGGTGGAAATGACCCCAGGAACATGAAGCAGGTGAATTGAAGGACTTGTATCTCCAATCAGCGTAAGAGCCTTTCGTATAGCGACATCAGTATTTACTCTGAAGTCGACAGGTATAAGTATAGTATCAAAGCTCATGTTATATGCAATATATATTCATCCACTTAGCGACGTATTAGCCCAATATTAGAATCAAATTGGAAATCCAAGTATGTAGTACCGGATAGAAGGTGAAAATCGTAATTTTCAAATATTCAAGGCGATTATATGGATGAGGCGAACATTTTATTGGTTGAAGACGATGTCCGAATAGCGGATATTTTACGAGTAGGCTTAACTGAAAATGGATACGAAATAGAAGTCGCTTATGATGGCAGGCTTGGACACAAGCTTTTCGAATCCAGGCTTTTCAACCTTGTAATATTGGATATTGATCTGCCGGTGTTTAGTGGGTATGAATTGTGCAAAATGATCAGGGCATCCAATATAGATGTTCCCGTTATCATGATAACAGCATTAAGTTCCCTTGAAAATAAAACAGAAGGTTATGATGCAGGCGCAGATGATTATATTATTAAGCCATTTGAGTTTCGAGAGCTGCTGATGAAAATACGGGTATTGTTAAGAAGATCTGGCGATATCTGCATTCCAACAGGCAATTTCCTGAAGGCCGGAGACCTGCAAATGAACCTGGATGCAAAAGAAGTAAGCCGGAATGGTACTTCAATTAATCTAACAACAAAAGAGCTCCAATTGCTCGAATATTTACTTAGAAATAAAAACCGGGTTGTCAGCCGGGCAGATATCGCTGTCAATGTTTGGGATATTGATTTTGACACTAACACAAACATTATAGATCTCTACATAAATTATGTGCGCAACAAGGTTGACAAACCGTTTGAGAAAAAACTTATTCAGACCCAGGCTGGTATGGGTTATATGCTGAGAGACAACTGATGTAGGTACATTAAGCACAATGTTGCTGTTTAAACTGATGGTATTTGTCATGTTGGGAATAAGTAGGCACTGCGACTTATTATTTTTCTTCTATCTATCTCGTTCCTTGTCTATTAAAAGAGACCTTAAAAAATATATTTGTTAAGCAGATATGATAATTTTCTTATTTTTCTGCCGAAAACATAACATCAGGTTAATATAAGCAAGGTGAAAGAAATAATCATAGCTGTTAGAAAGTTCTTGCAGGATCGGTTTAACCTTAATGAGGATAAGGCAGATGAGCAGCTTATTATTGAGTCGATCGAGCGAAATGTCAATTTTAAAGGAACCAATCTCTGGACGTTGATATTTGCTATCCTCATTGCCTCGATAGGATTAAACGTGAATTCTACAGCCGTCATTATTGGAGCTATGCTTATTTCCCCGTTGATGGGTCCCATTATGGGAGTAGGTCTTGGAATCGGCATACTGGATTTTGAATTGATGAAGAAGGGTATAAAAAACCTTTTTATTGCTGCTCTTTTCAGCGTTATTACTTCATTCCTTTATTTTTTAATATCACCACTCCAGGAAGCTAAAACGGAAATACTGGCCAGAACAACGCCTTCCCTTTGGGATGTTCTGATTGCATTTTTCGGCGGGCTAGCGGGGATAATTGCCGGAACACGTAAGGAAAAAGGTAATGTATTGGCAGGCGTCGCTATAGCAACCGCTTTAATGCCACCTCTTTGTACGGCGGGTTTTGGTTTGGCCGTGGGCCACTGGTATTATTTTTTTGGTGCATTGTACCTTTTCTTTATTAACAGCCTGTTTATTTGCATGGCCACATTTATTATTGTTCGGTACTTAAAATTCAAGGTGGCCATCTATGCCACCGCTGGTCAAAGAAAGCGGGTAATGCGTTCGATTTTTATCATTGTAGTAATAACTTTATTACCGAGCATCTACCTCGCGATTCGAATTGTTCAAAAGACAATATTCGAACAGAATGCCAGGAATTTTGTGCAGAATGAATTCAGATTTGATCGGGCACAGGTCGTTAACCGCGTTTACAAGTTCAATGACAACAAATCTTCCATCGAGCTCTTGCTTATCGGGCAGGAGCTTTCAAAAGGGACAATCGATTCGCTACGAAGGCGAATGCATCTTTATAATCTCGACAGCAACTGGCTCACCATCAGGCAGGGTTTAAATGCAAAAAAGGAAATAGATTTGGCGCAAATTAAAGCCAGTATTCTTCAGGACGTTTTTGTCGCACAACGAGACTCCTTGGAAGCAAGGTTGTCAGGTAATAAGTCCGAAAAGAATTTGCCAGACCTACATACCGAACTTCACTCTCTATATCCAGACATGAAAGAATTCTCCCTGACGCAGGCTGTTTTTCAACGGACAGACACCATAAAAGTTGATACTGTTGTTGTCTGTATAGCCATGTTTACACGTTATCTTACAAAAAGTGAAAAGACAAAGATGACTAACTGGCTGAAAGAACGGACAGCATCCGACTCGGTTAGACTTATTATTGAAAGAGAGATGCCAAAAAAATAGTTAAGCTTTACAATGTAAGGGCGGTGATAATAAGAACAAAGTGATAGCGCTATCGCATCGTCTGTATAACAAAAAAAAGAGATTTACTTGTCTTCACATAGCAGCAAATCGATTTTTTGAAGAGGTGCTTACAGAAAACGGCATTAATTAGGAAAGATGAAAATTAATGCCTTCCAGTACACCTTTTGCCAGGGGATACTTGCTGAAATAAATAAACCTGTTGCTTCTTAGTTCCTCCAATTCATGACTATAATTTGCAACTACTATTCCTTTTGCTTTGCCCTTGAGCATGTCTTTGTCATTACCACTGTTTCCGGCAGTAATGAAATGCTCCAGGGGCACTTTCCATTTGTAACTTAGGTATCGGATTGCGTTTCCCTTCCCGGCTCGGAAAGGCAAAATGTCCAGGTATTTATTTTCGGTGAGTAGTATTTTGACTCTGAATTTCCGGTCATCAAGAAACTTATATAGATTGGCCATTTCATCATCTCCAAAAGAATCATCTACGTAATAACTTAATTTGAAGCGCCATTGTGCATCAGGTTCCTGAAGTCTGATACCCGGAAATTTTAATAATTCCTCTTCTATTTCCTGTCTTTTCCACTGGTAGTCTATATGACTTTCCCAGCCTTTATCCGGGATAAATTTATTTGTGTAATAGATCTCAGAACCCGCCGAACATATCAGTACATCTGGGTTCGGCAGATCATAATGCGCAAATGCCTGTTCGGTAATAAACCTGTTTCTACCACTGGCAACACCGAATACCACATTTTCCTTGTTATCAATTATCCATTGCTTGAGTTCCCTAAGTCCCTGCGTTTGGCTACCTTCAACCAGGGTGCCATCGATGTCCGAAATAATAAATTTTTCTGCTTTAGCCAGTTTTTTCCCAAAGGGCGACTTATTTACAAACGCTGGTGAACTTATATCTTTCCTTTTGAAAAGTGTATCAATAATATTCATGTATTTATTGCTGTGGGCCGTCCATGAATACAGTTCATTCGTTGCCGATATGCCGTGATCAGAATATCTTGACCACAATGCCTGGTCTGAAATTATTTTCTTAAGTGCCTCAGAAATAGCTGATGGGTCCTTCACATCTACCAGTAAGCCATTCTCACAATTTTCAAGGATTTCTTTGGGTCCGCCGGTAGGTGAGGCAATGACGGGTAAGCCACAGGCTGCAGCTTCCACTAGGGTCAGGCCGAAATTTTCTCCTGGAGTTGCATTGACAAATACTCCCTTTTTGCGAGCCGCGATACGGTAAATCTCCGGCACCTCGAGATGCGGGTCATTTTTTTTGGGTATCGCCATTTTGCCATAGAGGTCGTATTTGTCAAGTAGCAGCAAAAGATTGGTTAGTGTCTCCTGTTCATCAGCAGGCATCTGGGTAATATCTTTTCTTACCCCCGCGAAAATAGCCAGGTTTGCCATTGCCTGCAATTCCTTATCCTGGCCATAAGATTGAATGATCGTTTCAAAATTCTTCCTTTTGTCTGCACGCCCCAAAGAAAGAATCAGTGGTTTTGCCGGGTAAAACAAGAAACGTTCTATATCTGAATTAATACGGTATAATGCCTGCTCTTTCTCAATGGTCATTTTGAAAGAAGGCATATCATACCTGTAAAAAGGATAAAAAAGATCTGTATTTACACCGGGAGGAATTACCTCGAATTTACCTGACTGCTTGTTCTTATATAATTTCCACTGGTCATCTATTACAAATTGGGTACTTACAATGACCGCATCGGCAGTTTTGAGTAGATTTTCTTCTACTTCTATTCGCCGTTGCATATTAAACTTCTCGTTTATCTTTTCTTCAGAAAGGCCTTCTTTCAATAATAGGTTTTTCTTGTTTCTTCCCAGCGAATGACTGGTTGCGATAAAAGGTATCCCATATACTTCACTTATCTGGCTGGCAATGTAGTTACCATCAGCATAATGTCCATGTACTACGTTGGGAAAATCATCTTGCTTCTCAATAAACCGTATTGTTTTATCAACAAATTCATCCAGGTAGTCCCACAATGTTTCTTTGGCGCGATAAGCGTTTCCCCCGCATGACATGCGAATGATGCGGGCCTTTTCGTTTACAATTTCAATTTCCTTTTCATAAGCAGACGAAACTCTTTTATCGATTACCCTACGGGTAAAAAGATCAATCTTTCGAACTTGTGGATGATGTGAAAGACTTTCTAATAGTTCAAGTACATATTTAACTTGTCCACCGGTATCCCGATCACGTCCAATTTCTGGATCTTTAAACCGAATGAGTCCGTGAGGACTGAATAGTTGTATGTAATAGCTGTTCACTGTCCGGATAGATTTTTTCGAACAACAAAATTACCGAATCGAAATAAGAGAGATGAGTATTTCGTAATTTTAATTTCTTTCTAAAAAAAGGAAACTATGTATTCAGGATCAGGGTTTAGTGACTGGGAAATTGGCGATATAACAGTTATTATTTACAGGGGTGTTTATCATTTATTTCACCTGATCATTCCCAATCATGATTATATAGCGCACGCCGTGTCAAATGATGGTATCTCCTGGAAGAGAGTCAACAATGCTTTATTCGTAGGCCACCCCGGGGAATGGGATGATGATATGTTATGGACCATGCATGTATGTGAAGTGGAGGATAAATTTGAAATGTATTACACAGGACTACAAAGAAAGGATCGTGGCGTTGTTTCAAAGATTGGATTTGCAGAATCAACAAACCTGATTGATTGGGAAAAAAATCAAAAAAATATTTTTCCCATTGAGCCCAAAGGTATTTTTTATGAAACAGGAACAACGAATCCAAGAAAATGGCTGAGTTTCCGCGATCCCTTTCGGTTCGAGCACAAAAATGAGGTTTATTTATTGCTCTGTTCGCGAACGATTACCGGCCCTGTCTCCCGTCGAGGTTGCGTGGGGTTGGTGAAGATAACCAACGATATTGTCGAACTAATGCCACCATTGTTGTATCCCAGGGTATATGACGATATTGAATGCCCTTGCATTTTTGAGCTAAAAGACAGGTTTTATTTGCTGGGTTCAATAAGGGAAGATGTCAAGGTCCGCTATTGGTTTGCGTCAGACTTCTTTGGCGAATACCAGTCTTTTCATGCCGCTGTGTTGCTACCACAGGGAAATTATGCCGCTCGTATCGTTCGCGATGGAGATCATATCCTGGTATTTAATTTTTTTTATGCGCACGGAAGAATTGATTCATTGCGGGTACTACCGCCTCCGAAGGAACTTGACGCTGATCAAGCTGGCAGGCTGTTATTAAGAAGCTATTATCGCTGGGAAGAGATGATCCTGAAAGAAATTGATATGAGGGATATCGGTGAGACATTTTCTTTGTTTTCAAACCCAACAGCTAAGGCAACACTAAAAGAAGACATATGGATTTGCGGGTCAAGAAGTGGTTACGAGGTGTTTTGTTTTGCGCGACCTTTGCCAGGCTTTATTTGGGAAGGAATGTTGACTTTGGAAGGGATGGGGAAATTTGGTCTTGTAACTGATATTGATAAAGATGGAAATGGCTACTTTATTTCATTCAATATATTTAACGGCGAGGTACAGATACGAGCATGGGGCTTCAACCCGCTGAACACGCGTCAAAATTTTGTCTTTGATAACATCCAGTCTGGCTTTTTTGATACTCACGGAAAAAAATCATTTCATTTCCGGCTTATTCGTTATGGCCATTACATCGAGTTGGCAATAGATGATGTGGTCAAGTTGACCTTGATGGATTATAGCTATTCAGATGGTCTTATTGGTTTGTATTGTGACTCATCAGTTGTTTCATTACAAAATTCAACAATTAAGATTTTACGGGCTCCTGAAGAAGAATATGCCAGCCAGGAAGAAGCGCAGAAAATCTAAGAAGATCTGATTTGAGTCCTTTGTAGAATAGGCCTTTATTGAAATGCGTAGCATTAATTTCATTTTCTTTCATCCAATTCCATTGATTTGACCTGACAGGATTTCATTCTTTTTCGAATTGCGAAACATGCCTCACCAAAATCCTCAGGTATGAAAAGTAATTACTGGTGATTAAAAGATTGTACCTTTAATATTGGCATATGATGCAAGACCGTAAAGTAAATACAGACAGAAAAAAACATTACTCTGCAACAACCAGCAACCATCGAATTTGAATGGAAACAGTGCTGAACGCTTAATTATTTATTGTCCCACCAGGAAGTAGGAAGAAAAATACTCCATTGGTTTTCATGCCCTATTGAATACACATCCGGCGATTACTAAACAAAGCAGATGGCAGAATTAAGAAAATCCGGGATTGAGGTATTGGGGGATATTCCCTGGGGGTCGCATATTTGCCAATTCTATGAAACCGAAAAGGATTTGCTTGAGCTTCTTATTCCTTTTTTCAAAGCAGGACTGGAGAACAATGAATTTTGCCTGTGGGTCGTTGCCGATCCGCTCACGAAGGAAAATGTAACCAATGAATTAAAGAAGGCTATTCCCAATTTTGAAAATTTTCTCAGGCGAGAAAGCATAGAAATTCTTTCTCACCATGAATGGTATCTTAATAAAAAAACATTCAATCCCAAAGAGATCATAAATGAATTGAATGAAAGGCTTGTAATCGCCGTGAAAAAAGGATATGAAGGAATGAGAGTAAATGGCAATGAGAGTTGGCTTCAACAGCAAGACTGGAAGGATTTTATGAAGTACGAAAGGGAACTCAATTCTGCGTTGCGCGGAAAGCGAATGATCGTACTTTGCGCTTACCCACTTGAAACATCCAATGCTGCAGCCATTCTTGACATTGTGCATGCACATCAGCAAGTTATTTCAAAGCGGAATGGTGAATGGCAGGTAGTTGAAACTGCAATGCACGTGAAAGCCCTGGCTGAGATTAAAAGACTCAATGGGACCAAACCGCAAGCTGAAGAAAGCCGGTCATGGCCTGTGATTACCGGGTATGTGGTAGCCATTCTTTTGGTCATTGCTGCAATAATCATCTTAAAGTGGTTTCCCGCCGGTTCCCTGGGTGACGCTCCTTATGTATCAGTGTTCCTTTGCGCAGTCATACTGAGTACCCTGGTTGGTGGGACAGGGCCGGCCTTACTTGCCGTTGTTCTTTCTGCCATAGCTTTTGATTATTACTTTTTGCCATCAATACACACATTCGCAATAGAGCCATCACAACTTGCACGTCTTATTTTATTCCTGGTCCCGGCGCTTTTTATTGCATGGTTAAGCGCTGCACAGAAGAGTGCAACAAAATCAATAAGGCAAGCCCGGAAGGTTCTGGAAAAAACCGTTCAAAGACTCAGTCAAACCAACAGGATGTTACAGGCAGAGATCAGCGAACGCAAGCAGGCTGAGGATGAGTTGCGCCGAAGTAAAGGTTATCTACGACTGGTTGTCGATACCATCCCTGCATTAGTTGTAACTGCGGTGCCTGATGGCTCCGTTGATTTCATCAACCAAAGATACCGGGAATTTACAGGGCTGACCCTGGAGGATGTAAAGGGTTGGCACTGGATATCCCTGGTCCATGCCGACGATCGTGACAGGGTATTAACTGAATGGCGAACATCTTTATCGACAAGCAAACCATGGAGGACTGAAATGCGTTTGAGAATGGCCAGTGGCGATTATTGCTGGCTGCTGATCAATGCAGTGCCCTTACGTGATGAGTCAGGTAAGATTGTAAGGTGGTATTGCACAAAGACCGATATTACTGAACTCAAGCATGCTCAGGAAGAATTGCGTCGCAGTGAAGACCGGATCCGGCTTATCATTGACACAATACCAATTATGGCCTGGACAATTCTCCCAGATGGGACCGTTGATTTTGTTAACAAGCGATGGCAGGATTATGCAGGTGTTTCATTGGAGGAGCTAATTAAAAACCCAACAAGCGCAATCCATCCTGAAGACCTTCCCGGTATTCTTTCCGGTTGGAGGAAAAGCATGGCCACCGGAGAAACTGCCGAAGATGAAATGCGCCTGCGAAGGGCTGATGGAAAATATCGCTGGTTCCTGGTCCGCACAGCGCCACTACGGGATAAGAAGGGAAATATTGTCAAGTGGTATGGTGTATCAACAGATATTGAAGACAGCAAATGTGCAAAAGAGGAGTTACGGTTAGCCTATCAACGATTATCGTACCATGTTGAGAATACTCCCCTGGCAGTCATAGAATGGGACAAGAATCTCGATATTACACGGTGGTCAACACATGCCGAGGAGCTTTTTGGATGGAAGGAATTCGAAGCAATCGGAAAAAACGTGTATGATCCCGGGCTCTCCCTTATTTATCCGGAGGATCTTCAGCCTGTTAATCAAATTGCAGAACAATTGACAGGAGGAATCATTGATCGAAACCGGAGTCTCAACCGCAACTATACAAAAGATGGAAAAATGATCTATTGCGAATGGTATAATTCTGTTTTAAGAGATCAACAAGGAAATGTAATCACTATATTATCTCTCGTGAATGATGTAACGGAAGGAAAAATTGCTGAGGAACAGCTAAAACAAAGCGAGACTCACCTGGCCGAAGCGCAAAAGATAGCAAAGATGGGAAGCTGGAGTTTAGATGTGAAAACTGGCAGGGTAACCTGGTCTGAGGGGTTATACAATGTTTTCGGGGTTGATAAACATATATTCGAGCAAACGCACGATTCGTTTTTACAACTGGTCGATGAACAGGACAGGGATATTGTCCTGCAAACCAACAAAAATACGCGACAAACGGCAGAACCTTTCACCATAGAGTATCGCATCACCACATCTGCCGGGGAAAAGCGATATATCCGTGAACATGGATACGGCGAAAAAGACGATAGAGGAAACGTTGTTCGACTGTTCGGCACCGCCCAGGACGTCACTGAACAAAAGCTGGCAGGAGAAACACTGCAGCAATCCCACCAGGAGATAAGGCGACTGACCGATCATCTCCAGAAAATCCGGGACGAAGAGCGAGCGCATATCGCAAGAGAAATTCATGATGAGCTGGGGCAGCAACTTACCGCCATTAAAATGGATATAGTATGGGTTGATAAAAAAATGACAGCAGAAGCTGCAGATATAAAAAGAAAACTGAAGAATGTGATAGGATTGCTGGATGGAAGCAATGAATCTATAAGAAGAATATTAAGCGAACTAAGACCGGGAATCCTGGACGAAAACGATTGGGTAGAATCAATAGAATGGCTGTGCAGGCAGCTAAAAGAAACTACCGGCATTCCTGTAAAATTTTCCGTCTCCGTTCCTGAGAAGGAATTAAAGATATCTAACCAAATTGCAAAATGTATGTTCCGGGTGTGCCAGGAAGCATTTACCAATATTACCAGGCATTCCCAGGCAAAAAATGTCACCGTGTCAATAAACATTCCGGACGGAACTATTATTCTTACCATTGAGGATGACGGAACAGGGTTCAATCCCGCGACGGTAAAAAATAAAAAATCGTTTGGGATCCTGGGAATGAGAGAAAGAGTTCTTTCGCTTAGTGGTAAATTTGACCTTATTTCTTCGCCCGGCGCCGGCACGAAAATTATTGTTAGCTTGCCTTTAGAAACGTCGGCATGAGTCTTTGAAGACTAAAGACCATAGAAAAGCCTTACTTATCCATGAACAAGATGAAACGAATTATTTTGGCGGATGACCACGCCTTCATACGTCTGGGACTTATACAGATCCTGAAAGACGAATTTCCCTCGGTAGAAATCAAGGAAGTAGCCGACGCCGAGACTTTAATTAACGAGGTAAAGCTGCATGATTGGGACCTCGTAATATCCGATCTTGAGATGCCAGGCAAAAGCGGGATCGAGGCGCTGGAACAAATCAAAAAGATAAAACCACAATTACCAGTCTTAATCCTCAGCATTTACACCGAGGATCTATATGCGGTGAGAGTTTTAAAAGCAGGCGCATCCGGCTACATGAATAAAAATGCCGCTCCGTATGAATTAATTAATGCAATACAGCGAATTTCTTTGGGAAGAAAATACATCACACCCGAAATTGCAGAAAAATTATTATCGCAGGTCAATCCGGTCAATAACCCGCATGAATTGCTCACCAACAAAGAATTCGAAATCTTCAGGCTGCTCGCCTACGGCAAAACGATTACCCAGATTGCCCAAATGCAGTCGTTGGCTTTAACCACAGTTAGCACATACCGCAGCAGGATACTGGAGAAACTGGGTTTATCGAATAATGCCGAGTTAACCCGCTATGCCATAGCTCACCAACTAATATCTGATATTGGCCCATAGAGTCAATAATCGTTTCCTCTTAGCATTCTTAGTATAACTACTACCAAAAACAGTCCCCTTACTTCTACAAGGTGTGCATACTGTTACTATTGTATGCGTGCCAGTATCGACCGTCCTTTGTGTGGCCAAAATCTCCAAATGCTCGTACTAATTGTAAACAACTCCATTCGGATTATTGAACGGCTGGAGGAAATCATATCAGAGTCGCCAAGCATTACCGCCATCCACCGGGCTTATTCTTATGAGGAAGCAAAAGTACTGTTCAAAAGGAATAGGTATGATATCGCCCTGGTGGATATCGCCCTTTGGAAAAATGAATCCATTCAACTATTAAAAGATATAAGAAAAACCGATGAGAGGCTTTGTATTATCGCCCTATTCACTCCTATGGACAATTGCATATACGAACAATGCAAATCCATAGGAGTTGATTTCCTTTTAGACAAATATTACGACTTTGAAAAATTAGGCGGTTTGTTGGAAATGCATCATTTAAATGACAAGACATGAGCTAATAGTGAAACACAACAAGTAGATGTACTCTTTTTGTTTACATTATTCTAAAACCCATCCGGATCAATACAAAATAAAGATCATGAAAATGATTTGAAGATGAAATGCTGATATAATTGTCGGGCTATGGTTAAAAATAAATCCCTTAATAAGCGAAGGATGAGTTTTTCATTCCGGAGTCTCTCCCTTCAGCAAAGACTGCCTCTTTTGATAAGCATGTTGCTACTGGCAATCATGGTGACATTTAGCTGGATTTCCTATATCGGCGTAAAAACTGCCGCCCTTGAAACAGGTAAAGAAAGATTACGTTCACTGGCCAGCCAACTTAGCGTTATGTTTTCCCGGTCAACGCAATCCATCCTGGCTGCAACACAGGCAACGGCAAATCACGAATCAGTAATAAAAGTTCTGCAGCCTGGTGGATCGGAATTTCGGGGTCAGGCATTGGAAGAGCTTCAAAAACTACGGCTTGACAGCACGTGGGTCCTTGTAGAACTACTGGATATTAATCGCCAACTAGTGATTTATTCGGAAAGAGATTCTGCCCATGTAAAAAGCAGGTTTGACTCCCTGCAGCAGGCCTTTCCTCTTAATCATCTTGCAAAATTTGGAAAAATATACCAGTTGGGAGATTTCATGTATTATCCAATTATTGCCCCGGTTACACATGATAACAGGGTTACAGGATATTTGGTAAGATGGAGGTTACTGGCCGCTTCACCAAAAGCACTTGAGCAGTTTTCGCAACTTATCGGAACAAAGGCTAAACTCTATTTCGGCAATGCAGATGGGAGCCTATGGACAAATATGACCAACGTTGTCTCTTATCAAAAAATCGATACTGGCAATTTACGGGGATCGTTTGAATACCTGGACGCTAAAGGCGAGAAACTCATCGCCGCAGCGCGACCCATAGCCAATACCTCGTGGCTGATATCAGTTGAGTTCCCCGAGCAAATCGTGCTTCAGATGGCCAATCGCTTCCTGCGGCAACTCATTATTATAGGCGGCATATTAATTATCGTTGGCATTCTCATCGCCTGGCTTATGAGCCGAAGTCTTACAAAGCCTTTGAATAAGTTGATGCTGGCAGCATCAGCTATCGCAGATGGACAGTACTCGTCTCCTGTTAAAGTTCACGGAAATGATGAGTTAGGCAAGCTGGCTTCTGCTTTCAATAGCATGGCTGTCCAGGTGCAAAATGCACGGCAGGACCTGGAAAACAAAGTGATTGAACGGACTGTTCAATTAGAAGCGTCAAACAGGGAGCTGGAATCGTACTCCTATTCAATCTCTCACGACCTGCGTGCACCCTTACGTGCCATTATCGGCTTTGTGTCTGTGCTGGAAGATGAGTATACCAATAAATTAGACCCGGAAGCAAAGCGCATCACTACTGTTATTAAGGACAGTACGATGAAGATGGGACAATTGATTGATGACCTTCTGGCTTTTTCACGGCTGGGCCGCAATGAAATAGTTAAGACCAATATTAACACCCGCGAAATGGTAAATGAAATAATTAATGAATTAGCTCCTGTAAATGATGGAAATAAAATTGAATGGATCATTAGGCCATTACCAGGAATTTATGGGGATGCCAACATGATCCGGCAGGTATGGACGAATCTAATTTCCAATGCCATAAAATATTCAGGGAACAAAGAAAAGCCCCGGATCGAAACGGGAGCATTTATTGACAAAGAGCAAGCCACTTTTTTCGTTAGGGATAACGGCGTTGGCTTCGATGAAAAATATAAAGGAAAATTATTTAAAGTCTTTCAAAGACTGCACCGGTCTTCAGAGTTTGAAGGAACCGGGGTAGGACTTGCCATTGTTGAGAAAATTATTTCAAAGCATGGAGGAAAAGTGTGGGCTGAAGGAGCAGCGGCTAAAGGAGCAAGCTTTTACTTTAGCCTCCCGGCTTAATAAAATATTTTACTGTATGGTCCTTTGATGACATAAACTTTAATTTGAATGATCGCTGATTCGGTTGACATATTATTTGTCGAAGACAACTTCAATGACGCAGAGTTAGCCATCCGTGAACTAAAAAAGCACCATATGGCCAATAACCTGGTTCATATGGAAGATGGCGAGGAAGCACTGGAATTTATTTTTGGAACGGGAAAATTTAAGGGCAGAAATATTACCCGCGCTCCCAAATTAATACTGCTGGATATTCAAATGCCAAAGATAAATGGCATTGAAGTATTGCAGAAGATAAAATCCGATCCACGCACCAGGACTATTCCTGTAATTATGCTCACCTCCTCCAAAGAGGATCCAGACATACAAAAAAGTTATGCTCTTGGTGCAAATAGCTACATCGTAAAGCCGGTCGATTTTAAAGGATTTTCGGATGCGATAAGGAACCTCGGGTTCTATTGGTTATTATTAAATCAACCCCCCGTATAAAAAATTAAACCAAACCCTGCCATAAGGAGCAAAATAGTATGAAAGACCTATTGAAAATATTGCTACTAGAAGACAACGTTAATGATGCAGAGCTTATACAGCGTTTCCTTTCAAAAGAAAATTTGAATTGCGAGTTTAGCCTGGCAATAAATAAACGTACTTACGTCGAGGCTCTCAACCTGTTTCAACCAACGGTCATTTTGTCTGATCATTCATTACCCCAATTCGATTCGGAAGAGGCATTCATTATAGCTCGAAAAAAATTTCCGGATATTCCTTTCATCATGGTGACCGGGTCTGTTTCAGAGGAATTCGCGGCAGAAATGATTAAAATGGGAGTAGATGATTATGTTCTGAAAGACCGAATGGCCAGGCTGCCGGCAGCCATAACAAAGGCGGTACAGAGAAGAAGAGCTGAAAAAGAGAAACGTGAGGCGGAGCAGAAAGTGAAGCAGTCCGAAACCAACCTCAGAACAATTTTTGAAACTACTTCCGAGGGATTTATATTGCTGGATACGCATGCCAGGATTCTAACCTTCAATAATAAAGCTACCGACTATGCTCCTTTTGTCAAAAAAGATTTTCAAATCGGTCAATCCATTTACGATTTTGTAGAAGACTCCCGTCAGGAGATATTTAAGAAGAATATCGAAAAATCGCTCAGAGGAGAAAGCATCCAATACGATCGCTTTTATGAAATGGAAAATGGACAGATCTTTTGGATTGATTTTTACGTAACACCGGTTATAGAGGCTGGTGCGGTAACAGGTATATGCATAGCCGCAAGAGACATTACTGAAAAGAAAAGGATTGAGCAGGAAAGAGAATTCGACAGAAATAATCTTAAAGCGCTTATCAATAACACAAATGACCTGATGTGGAGTGTTGACAGGGAATTCAGGCTGATCACCTCCAACAATGCATTTGATAAAATGGTTGTAGCCCTGTCAGGCAGCAAAGTTGAAAAAGGAGACAGCGTCTTTCCAAAAGGCTTCAGCAAGGAGCAACTTGACCGCTTTAAAGAGTATTATATGCGGGCATTTGCGGGGCAGAGCTTTACCGAACTAGAATATACCGAATTTCCCTATGAACTCTGGTCAGAAATTTCATATTATCCCATCTACCACGAAAATACCGTCATTGGCGCAGCCTGCTTCTCACGCGACATTACATTGAGAAAAAAAGCGGAAAAAGAGATCACCGATTATAGAAATGCTCTCGATCAGTCTGCCATTGTGTCTATCACAGATGAAAAGGGGATCATTAAACATGTGAACAATAACTTCTGTAGAATCTCCGGCTACACAGCTGCGGAATTGCTTGACCAGGACCACCGCATCGTTAACCTGGGATACCACTCCAAAGCATTTATTAAAAATCTCTGGGCAACGATAACCAATGGAAAAATATGGAGGGGAGAATTGTGCAACAAAGCAAAGAATGGAGCTCTTTACTGGGTGGATGCCACCATCGTCCCCTTTCTTAATGATAAAGGAAAACCGGTTCAATATGTTGGTATCAGCAATGATATCACAGAAAAGAAAACGATGGAGCAGAAACTAACAGCCCAGAAAATTGAAGAACAAAAGAAAATAGCCAGAGCTATCATAATAGCCCAGGAAAAAGAAAGAAATTATATAGGCCAGGAACTTCATGACAACATAAACCAGATATTGGCCAGCGCGAAAATGTACCTGGAAATGATGGGAAGTAAAAAGAGGGAAATAAAAGAATCGGTCAAGTATCCCATGGAGCTGATCAGCAACTCTATCGAGGAAATCAGGCTACTTTGCCGGGAGCTGGTGACTCCGCGTAAAAATATCGATTTAGAAGAACTGGTGCAGGCATTGATCGCCAAGTTCGAGGAAAATACAGGAATAAAAGCCATTCTTTATTTTTCGATATCAAAAAATATCCTCCACGATGATCTTAGACTAAATATTTACAGGATCGTGCAGGAGCAACTGAATAATATTGCAAAGCATGCAGATGCAAAAAACGTCAGCATATCCATACAGGCGAATCAAGGTATTGTTACCGCTATCGTAGAAGATGATGGTAAAGGCTTTGATGTAAATAAAAAAAGAAAAGGAATTGGTATTTCAAATATGATAAACAGGATTGAATCTTTTAACGGTGAAATCACAATAGCAAGCTCGGCCGGCAAAGGGTGCAAAACAGAGATACATATCCCTTACTAAAAGGTGCACGAAATAGAGAACGATGTCGACTGAAAAACAAAGCCCTTGTTATCTCACCAGCCAGAATTATCATAGGTTAAAAAGATGTGATCGAATACCAGGAATTGAATTGAGGACTTTATCGGGTGAGCTTGAAGTCGAGGTCAACGCTTCGGATGTCAAATAACTGTTATATGGATACCATCACCGTAGTAATTGTCGATGATCACAAGCTGATCCGCGAAACATGGGCATATTGCCTGTCAAATGATAAACGTTTTATTGTGGTAGGAGTGACTGGCAGTAGCGAGGAAGCGCTTTTAATTGCAAAAGATAAAGGCCCTGATGTGGCCCTTGTCGACATCAATATGACACCGCTGGATGGTTTTGAGTTAACCAGACAATTGCTGCTGTCATCACCTTCCATCCGGGTGATAGGCGTGTCCATGCATTCAATCCCTGGCTATGCGCGAAAGATGCTGAAAATGGGAGCGTCAGGATATGTCACGAAGAACTCCAGCCAGCGTGAACTGGTGGAAGCAATTCTAGTCGCTTACCAGGGAAAGAAATTTATTTGCCGTGAAATCAGGGACCTGCTTGCAGATGAGCTGTCAGAAGATACCCCAATCTCTCAAAAAGCCAAAACACTTACCAAGACCGAATTGACAGTGATCAAGTGGATCAAAGAGGGATATTCGTCAAAAGAGATTGCTAACGAAATGAACAGGGCTTTAAAGACAGTCGAGGTACATCGATACAATATATTAAAAAAGCTGGGCCTGCGGAATACGGCTGCCCTGGTAAATTTTTTGAATGAGCAGAGATTGTTATAACGTTTGAAGCCATCCTGGTAAATGTTTCCCGGTAAAAAAATCATTTTCAGAGATCAACCCTATAATCACTTGGCGAAAAAGCCGGGCAGCTGCAAAGCGGATGCGGAGGACCTGGGCAGATCAAATGCGAAAGTGATCATAGTATAATCCAGTGTAGCTACAAAACAAAGTGATTAATTTCGAAACTTTTTTATTTAATAGAGAGTCTAACCGACAAGACCTACACACGAATTGCCTTCAATTACAATGGCCGTATGAAGAACACTAGTTCTTCATACCGCTGACCGATCCATGAATGGCCGCGCCCTGTTTTGTAATTACACAGGGGCTTGAGCTAACCGGAATGCCAGCAGCGCTTTGCCACTTAACTGTTCCATCTTTTGCATACAAAGCATAAACATAATTTGATCCTCCCACAAATACAACTCCGTCTGACACCACCGGAGATGATGCAATTTGAATGGACTCGCCATAGAACTTCCATTTCAGATTCCCGGAAAACTTATTGACAGCATAAAGAAACCCGTCATTTGATCCTACATAGACTGTTGAGTCGTCAAATGAGGGAGAAGAATATATTGCTCCTCCGGTTTTGAAGGACCAGCGTTTATTAAAAAACATGTAGTCGCCATTTTTCACTGCATACAAACTGCCCTCCATGACTCCGAAATAAACTATACTGTCGTCAATTGCTGGTGAAGTGATATATGAACTGGTCGACGCGACAGAATAAGCTGCGTAACCGCCGTGATGAGGACTTCCATCCTCGGTAGAAAGTTCATTCAGTATTACAGCCGGGTTCGCGATATCGTTGGTTAGTGCATACACAACACTGTCCTTTACACAGGGGGATGATATGCTATAATCAAATCCCCAATTGTAGCCTGATCCACCTACCGACCATAAAGTATTTCCAGTCGAAGCATTCAAACCATAGAGTACTCCATCCTTACAGGTAATAAAGAGTTTATTTTTGAAATAGGCTGGGGACGATTCAAATTCTCTCGGAAAGTCCCTTGACCATCGCAAGACACCGCTGGCAGCATCCAGCGCATAAAGACGATTTTCATAACCTGGCAGGAATACTGTACCGTCCGCCACAACGGGTGAAGAGTAGAAAAAGCCCGGGGTTGACTGAGTTTTATAATGCCAAACTTCTTTGCCGGTCGATGCATTTACGGCATAGATGTTTTGATCGGTACTTCCTACATAGATAATCCCGCCGGCAAATGCAGGGCTTGAAAATTGCGCTGTCCTTCCACCTGCTGTGTTCAATTGAAAGTTCCATACTTCGTTGCCTGTACCTGCATCCAGAGCATAGAGTTTTCCGTTTTCACTGGCTATATAAACAACCTTGTTATTACCGCCAGCCGGCGTTATTCCTGGTGCACTGGGGCTTGGTTTATCAGGTTTTGAACATGCAATAAAAAAATAACATGAAAAAATAAAAACAAGAGCAATGCAATATTTCATAGCCCTAAAATAGACATTGGCGCTTTGCTTTCAAAGACATTTTACGAAATTCTCACGGGCTGGTGCGAGGTCATTCTTCCTGATTGAAATCATCTTTCGTCATTTTTAGTCCTCCAGCTTTTCACCAAAAAGGGCTTTTCATCAAAATTTAATGCTGAAAATGAAACGTCAATTATGTTTTTCCAAATGAATTCAAAACACTCCCCACTATAGGGGATATTACCTATAGCAACGTTTGATCAACCGATTCCGTTCTAAGACCGGCAGCTATAAAAATAGGTACCAGCTATGTCCTTTACGAAAATAAATAAATATTATGTCCTTTACACGCAGAATCGGGAGCGTGGAAGTTTTCTTCCTGCTCTATCTGTTTTTTATTTTGTTTTCCTGCCGCAAAACTGGCACAGTCGGTTCAGGTACACTTTCTCTTGACAAAACTGCTATTCAAATAGATACTGCCGTTGGTACTGTTGACTCGTTTAGTGTACAATCGACCTTACAGTGGACGGCTTCAATTTCCGGAGGTGTCGACTGGCTTCGGATTGATAAGAGTTCTGGTGCACCCGGCAATACACAGATCAAATTAACGATTATATCGAATGATCACACCGGGCTGACTGAGGTAGCTACGATTACGATAACGGGTATTGGCAATATTCCCTCCGTCAAACTTACGGTCACGAAAAAGCCTTTTACATTCAGACTGGATTATCATAGAGCGTTGGGAGGAACACAAGAAGAGTCAGCACTGCGATCGATGGCAAAAACACTTGACGGAGGTGTCGTTATCACTGGCGGGACATCCAGTAATGATGGCGACGTACATGGTCACCACGGAAATGCTGATTTATGGGTAGTCAAGCTGAATAATAACGGCGATACTGTATGGACAAAAACATACGGAGGAAGCGCGGAAGACGGGGGCGCCTGTGTTATTGCTATCCCTGATGGAGGATACCTGGTATGTGGAAGTACTTCGAGTTCGGATGGAGATATACACAACAATAAAGGCGGCTTTGATGCATGGCTGCTAAAGTTGGATGGAAATGGCGATACAATATGGACAAAGACCTATGGAGGAACCAGCATCGAACGGGCTAATTCTATCATCGCTGCTACTGATGGTGGTTATGCAATAGCTGGCTTTACAGGAAGCAATGACGGTGACGTAAATAAGAACAACGGAAGCGCAGATATGTGGATATTGAAATTGAATGCCGTTGGTGATATACTGTGGACCAAAACTTATGGTGGATCTTCATGGGATGAGGCAAGCGCAATCGTAGCTACTGCAGATGGCGGATATGCGCTGGCAGGCCTGACCAATAGCAATGACCAGGATGTATCAGGTTTTCATGAATCACCTTTTTTCTCCTTCGATATGTGGATAGTGAGGCTGGATGCCGCAGGAAATAAACTATGGGGAAAGGCTCTCGGAGGGACTGTCAATGAAATGGGCTTATCCATTATTGTCTCGGCAGGCCGACTTGTCATAACAGGTTTGACAAATAGTAAAGATGGAGATGTGACCGGCTATCATGGTAATAGTGCTTTCTTTAATGATCTATGGGTGGTAAAACTTAATGATAACGGTACGCTTATATGGGCAAAAGCTTATGGAGGGTCCTTTGATGACGAAGGGTTATCAATTATCGCTACCCCTGATGGCGGGTATGCAGTAGCAGGAGCCACAGCCAGCAAGGACGGCGATGTATCAGGGTATCATGATGGACAGGGAACGGATGATATATGGATTTTGAAGCTCGATGCAGATGGTCACCGGCAATGGGCAAAAACGGTCGGCGGAAGGGGCGATGATCTATGCGGATCGATACTCCCGGTTTCAGGCGGATATATCCTGGGCGGGTTTACAAATAGCAATGATGGCGATTTGTCCGGCTCAGGCTATCATGGAGCTGATGATATATTTGTGATGAAAATAAGTATCGGGTTTTTTTAAATGCTACATCTCAGACAGTTTTGAACGCAGATCATTAAGTTTTTTGAGATTAGTTATGATCTCGCGTTAATCATAACAATCATGATGATCAGCGTTCCCCTATATCTATCGTATCAGGGTGAGTGTTCCTTTTTGCCGATATAGGGTTTTCTATTTATTCCAAGAGCTGGGTTAAAGACTTTTGCTATTATTTACCTGTAATATTCAATTCTATTAAAAACTCCGCGATTGCTTTATTCACTTCTGAATTCTTATCCTTTGGAAATTTGCCATGCAGCCCACCTTCTACAGTCATAAATTTTGCTTTTACACCTGCTTCTGTCAGTTTTTTATACAAGTCAACTGACTGTTGGTAGGGAACGGTTGGATCAGCATCACCATGTACAATAAATGTCGGTGGACTGTTTTTATTCACGTAACTGATTGGTGAAACCGACATGGCGAACTCTTTATCTTTTGCTTTTTCACCGAGCCAGTTGGTTGCCGACTTACTGGTGATGCGAGTTCCATAACCCCAATCCCAGACATCCGTGATGCCATATTTATCAATAATTGCCGCTACTTTGATATGTTCTACGCCAGGGCAATTCGTGTCAAAGCGATGATCATTGCCGAGTAGTCCCGCCATTAACGCAAGATGCCCGCCCGAACTTCCCCCCATTATTACTATTTTATTGACATCAATATTCAATTCTGTTGCATGCTGGATTAAATATATCAAAGCGCATCTTGCATCTTCCACTGCTGCGGGTGCAGTTGCCTGTCCGGTTAAGCGATACTCCATATTGGCAACCGCGTATCCCATTTTAAAAAAGGTACTGAAGCCTGATTGCGATTCCTTGGTCCCATGATTCCATCCGCCCCCATGAATATTGATCACGACCGGTGATGGGCCTTTCTCTTTGGGCGGCAGGTAGAGATCCATCTTTCCTTCCCAGGCGTTCACCTTTGTATAAACAACATTGAGCTGCGCTGTAAACCCGGCAGGATATTCAACAGGTTTATAGGCTGAATCGGCATCCTGTGCCAATGCAGAAAATGAAATACCTATCAATACAACAAATAACTCCAGTTTTTTCATTTTTACCTTTATCCTTTTAATTAATAGCCCTGGTTTTGCGGTATATCCAATTGTGTGTTTGTATCGATTTCTCTCTGCGGGATGGGCAATAATAACCGCCCCGGAGTTGAAACATTATTGTATAATTCCTGTAACGTCGGAGCCGGTGCCACATACAAACGATAATGATTATAATATTCATCGGCATAGTGATCTTTCATTGTTTGCACAGCATTGACCGTTGTCATCGTTGTATTGAAGCGAAGCAGGTCGAACCAACGCTGGTTCTCAAAAGCAAATTCAATCCTTCTCTCATTTGATAATGCAAGTTCAAATTGTGCAAGAGTTGAAAGTACGCCTGCAGCATAAATGGGCACGCCGGCTCTTGCCCTTACTAAATTGATCAGGTCAATACTGGATTGTGAAAAACCCTGGGCTTCGGCAAGCATCAGTAACACATCAGCATAGCGCAACACCGGCCAGTCATTTTCTGCATCATCATTAACTGACGGCTGCGGCGGAATATATTTTTTGACATATAATTTAGCTGCGCTGCCTGTACCATACACACCGATAAGCGTTGCTTTCCTTCCATCGCCATTTGTCAGCGTGTCGAGATCGTTGGTAGGATAATTCAATCCATCGCCATCGCCTGCTATTACCGCCGAGCCACTGCCGAGTGGGGCAAAAAGATTAGGAAGCAAAGAACCAAGGCCCAGGCCACCTGCTTTGAAACGAATCGCGAAAAGAATTTCTGAATTCATTTCAGTAGTGGTGGAAAACACATTTGCATAGCTCGCCTGCAAGGCATAGCCGCTATTGGTTCTTACATCCTGCAGCAATGTAACTGCGTCAGCTTTCCTGTTTAAAGTAAGATATACTTTCGCCAGTAAAGCTTTTGCCGCCCATCCTGTCGCTCTTCCAAGATCGCCGGCAGCAATTTGATTATACTTCAACCCATTCATGCTGGCCGATGCAGTTTGCAGATCAGCAATAATGAGCTTGTAAATATCATCCACCGAAGAACGGTTCATGGTTTTAGACTCATCTGGCGAAATAGGTTTATGTACAAGAAATACTCCTCCGTATAGTCTCACCAAATTAAAATAATGATAGGCCCTGATGAACATGGCTTCACCAGCCAGCTGCTTACGATCTGTTTCTGAAATAGGTATACTGATAGCGCCGAAACTATTTGAACCCGTTGCAGGATCATATCCCACGCCAAGTTTTTGCAAAACAATATTCACATTGCGGATATTGGCGTAGCTGGTAAACCAATAACTGTAAATACCCGAATGGGAAGTGCTCGGCGTAAACATATCGAGATCGCTAAGATCACGATTGCCGGAAGCCGTACTGCCCGGACTTCCCTGTTTTGAATTATCACTGCGCAGTTCGGTCATCTGCCACTCATAATATATGGGCTTGGTCAACCCATTATAGCAGCCAGTAAGACCGCTTTTTACTTCGTCGAGATTGGAGTAGTAAGTGCCGGCGCTTAGGTTGGACTCTGGGTAAACGTCAATGATCTTTTTACACGAGAACAAACCTATGCTACAGATCAGGAAAATATATTGAATATGTTTCATATCGCTTTAGTTGAATGATTAGAAATTAACATCAATTCCAAATATCATTGTTCTCGGTATCGGATAGCTTCCTCTCTGGTAGCCGTCAACCTGTGGAATAGCATAGGGACCGGTGGTGAAACGGGCTTCCGGATTGATCCCCCTGTAGTTTTTCCCAAAGCCAAAAAAGAGGTTTTGACCCGAAAAGTAAACCCGCAGTGAACTCAAACGAAGAGGTCTGGATAGTTTAGCAGGCAGAGTGTAGCCGACGATCACTTCTCTCAGTGTAAAATAGGAAGCATCTTCGACCACATAATCTGTCAGCATCCAATTAAATCCAACTGTGGAATAAGGTGTCTTTCCATCGCCGGGAAACATCGGGCTCAGCCAGCGATTGTTATTATAATTCTTGTTATATCTTTTTGTCTCGTTATAGTTAGGATCACCATTGATCAACTGCCCGCCATTTACACCCTGGAACATAAAACTGAGATCAAAATCTTTATAGGTGAAATTGTTGGTAATACCCCAGGTGAAATCAGGGTAAGGATCGCCGGTGACAACACGATCTTTATCATCAATTACTTTATCACCATTCACATCAACCAATTTTAAGCCGCCTGGTACAAAAAGATTGCTCAGTCCACTGGTGAGTCCACCTGCCCGCGCAGCATCTATCTCCGCCTGTGAAAGCCAGACACCATTTGTTTTGTAGCCGAAATACTGGATAAAAATATTATTGACCTTGTTCATGTAAAGCTCTGTGCGCTCACCCTGGTTCAGGAAAAAAGCATCCGGCCCGAGATCGAGTAGTTTGTTTTTAACATGTGAGATATTCAGTGAGGTTGTCCATCTGAAATCCTTCTTCCTGATATTGTTAGTAGTTAGTTCAACTTCTATCCCGTCATTTTGCAGTTTGCCTATATTATTAATTGTGGACTGCGTGCCGGTAAAACCCATCGTTGCCTGGTTGAGCAACAATGCTTCGGTTTTTGAACGGTAAGCATCGATGGAAAGAGTGATCGCATTTTTAAACAAGGCAATATCCACTCCGCCATTGAATGAAAAAGTTCTTTCCCATGAAATATTTGAATTGGCAAGCGTACTGCTCGAAGGGGCCTGGCCCGGTGTTGATGTTCCTGTACCGGAACCCAAAGGATAGTTCGCTATGTATAAAAGATCGACCCAGGCAAAATCAGGGATGTTATTATTACCGATCAGTCCATAGCTGCCTCTTATTTTTAATGTATTTAGCCAGGTTATGTCTTTCATGAATTTTTCCTGGCTAACTACCCAGCCCACGGATGCAGCGGGGAATGATCCCCATTTATGGCCAGGGGCAAACTTGGAACTTCCATCTGCCCTTATACTTGCCGAAAGCAGGTATTTATTCTGATAACTATACATCACACGTCCCAGGTACGACAACAAACCTCTGGGAGTTGTAATATTGAAAGATCCGGCCTTATCTATCTGAAGCGCGGTATTTAGCGTGGTAATATGGTCACTCGGATAATCGAGTCCGACCATCTGTTCATCTTTTACTCTGGTTTTTTGCGCAGTAAATCCCGCCAGGATATTAATCGAGTGATTCTTTATTTGCTTAACATAAGTCAGCGTGTTTTCAGAGAGAAGATCAATAAAAAGCCTGTTGTTGTATTGCCCCCTGTTCAAATCGCCGTCTTTAAAAGAGTTCCTTTTGGCAAAATCGAGGGTATTTGAATATGCGACATAAGCACTGGCCAGTGTTTTAAAATCAAGGCCAGGTATAATATTGATGGTAAGATCACCGGAGCTTAATACACGATAATCGTCGGAGTTTATCGTCCTTGTTTCCATTACTGATTTGGGAGTATTATTGGCTGTATTAAACGGATCAGTCGCCGAGGTCGTGGTCCACAAACTGCCATCGGGCATCAGACCGCTATATACTCTTCCGTTAAAATGCCTTGCCTGCGCAAAATCCCCTGTTTTAACATTTGCCCATTGTGCGGCCTGGCTGACAAAGGCAGCTGTTACATCATCGTGATAAACGGGAAGAAATGACTGGAAGCGTACAAAGTCGATATAGTTTACAGAAGGTCTTTCCCTTTTTATATAAGTTGGGTTAACATTAAAAGTAAACTTTACTCTTTTACTGAATTGTATATCCGTCCTGCCACGTATGCTAAATTTATCATAGGTGCTGTGGTACATCAGGCCGTCATCTTTCTGGTAGCCACCGGAAATAAAGTATTTTATTGTCTTTGTCCCGCCCGATACATTCAGCAACAGGTTTCTCACCGTCGCATTCCTCAAGGCCTGGCCCTGCCAGTCTGTTCCATGTCCTCCTCTTAAAGTATTTTCTACTACGTAGGCAGCTCTTTCGTTATTACTGATGATTGCAGTGCCAGTCGGTGCCGGGATACTTGGATCCTTTGCTTTCAGCGATGCTTCGTAATAAAGAAGATTTGTGTACTCGGTAGTGGTCATCATGGGATAAGTTTCATAAGCCGTTTTAGCGCCGGTAGAAAACTTAAACGTGTATTTTGTCTTGTCTGCTTTACCGCTTTTGGTAGTGATGATGATCACCCCGTTGGCTGCACGTGAACCATAAATTGCCGCTGAAGCAGCGTCTTTCAATACTTCTACCGATTCAACGTCGGCCATATTGATCATCGAAAACCCTGACATACCATCTTCGATCATATGTCCATCTACTACAATCAATGGATTTGACGATGCAGTGATCGAATTGATACCTCTTATTCTTACCTTAGGATCGGCGCCGGCTTCGGAGGATATATTTTGTACCTGCACTCCTGCGATCTTTCCCTGCAATGCCTGGTCAAGACGGGATACGGGAGACTCATCCAGCTTTTCATTTTTATATTTTGATACAGCCCCTGTCAGGTGCGATTTCTTTTGTGTGCCATAACCGATCACCACCACATCATCATTGGTGGTAACAGCCGGGACCAACGCAATATCAATTATCGTTTTGTCGCCAATGGTGACCGTTTGCGCAGCGAAGCCCACATACGAAAAGATCAAAGTAGACGAAACGCTTTCAACGGTGATAGAGTAAGTTCCATCGGGTTTGGTAGCTACACCTCCTTTTTGTTTACTCGCAAGGATATTCACGCCAGGCAGCGGCTCCCCGGTACTTTGGTCGACCACTTTCCCGGTGATCGTTTTCTTTTGCGCCACAGCTATGCTGCTTATCAGGACAAGCAGCATAACAAACAGGCAACGTGATTTTTTCATAATAGCAGTTTGTATAATTATAAAATCGTTTTTAGTATAAAAGATTAATCCGCAAACGTTCAGCTTTATCGCCAGCCATTGTCTTCACTGCGCCGGTACATTTTTTGCAATTAAAATGTCCTGCTCCCTGTATCAGCAATACATAGCCTTCTTCCACTTCAAATTCTTTGATCTGTTGTCCCTCCCATTTATTTTCCTGCATGAGATATGGACTAACTGCATCAAACGCTTTTTTTAGTGATTTACCCGATGCAGTTGTCTGATTCCAGAAGTCAACCCCCAGCTTATCTGACATTTGTGCGATGTTGAAAAATGCTTCCATTGCAAAAACCGTATAGTGTAATGAAATAGTTCTTTCCATTTCTTTGGGGAACCTTCCCTTATCATCCATTTGGACATCCAGTCTTTCGGTCGCATTAGCCACAATCTTCCTGGCGAGCTCATTATTACCGATAAATAGAGCCAAGGATAAGCGTTGGGCATCATACCAGGCACCATGGTTATTTGGTGCATTCATTTCATCCATACCATTCTTACTCGTTTGCATCCATTCAAGAAAATCGCCGAACCATTTTTTCATTCCCTCCTGGTCTTCTTTTTTCCAGGCTTTCGAATCCTGTATCAATCCAATGCCATCGATCAGCTTTACAAAATGCCTGGTATCTATCATACCGGCGCCTCTTCCTGCATTTATGCCTTTTATAGCCTGCCCATAATTAAGATTGGGATTCATTCTTGTCGCCGTATCCAGGAACCATACCCGCAGCAGGTTTGCAGCATGTTCGGCATACATTTTTTCACCGGAGAAATAATAAGCTAATCCCAGTGCATAAACTGATTCGCAAAGCTTCGGCAGGTATTCCTTGTCTTTGTAATCCTGCACTTCGGGATTAGTCTGACCATCTTTTCTTATATAAGGTAGACCATCCGGTTTTGTTGGATCGGGCCAGAAATAAGGAGCGAGGCTCATGTAATCATGCTTATTACCGCTTGGCGGGTCATTCTTCTTTTCCATCACGCTTACAGGGCCAAACTGCAAAGCCTTATCCGCATCTTTTATTAATTGCTTATACGCAGCAAATATCGAGGGGTCCTTGGCATTGATACTGTTCTTGTTTTTTTCAAGCACAGCGACGTTTAAAGCAAATACGGTCGGCTTGCCTGGTTGTTCATATGCTTTTGCATAGGAAAAGGCTGCGAGAAAACCAATAATCGAAAATACCCTTGATCTTAGTCTCATTTTTAACTATTTAATGATCGGAATAATTTGTTTCAGGTCAACGCCGCTACCTCTTACTGTCACTATATGAATTCCTGATGGTATCAACGTCACATCTATCTCTGTATTCTGGAAACCTTCTGGCAGGAAGACATTTTTCTTCACCCACGGCCTGCCGCTCATGTCATAGATCACAATATCTGCTAATGCAGGATAAGTGGAATAAACCCTTACCGTCAGCGAGGTCTTACTACTCATGAATGCATGAATATGGTTCTGGCTGGTGCCGGTCACAGGTAAGATTGTCAACCTGCCTGGCGTATAAGTAATGTTATAATTATTCGTAACTGCTCCCCCGGGAGTTAATGTATAATAACCGGCTGGTGAAGTAGTAGTGGCAGTAGTTGAAACAGTTGGAGGTGTAGCAAGATTAGCCGCTGTTTCACCCAATACAAATCCCGTATAGATGATAGTGAATACGGGATTGAGTTGCCCTTCTGTTTTTACTGTATCCAAAACACGTATTGTTAAGTTAGCCTTGTTAACTGTCAATGTCCTTGCTACATCAGGGGCGGAAAAATAACCCGCATTGCCGGCCTGTGACGCAGTGATCGTCGTAGTACCGGCTCCTGTAATGTGAATAGTGTTGCCTGTGATAGTTGCTACTGCAGGATTGCTACTTACATAAGTGATCGGTATCGTGTTGTTGGTACTGGTTGCCCCTGTGGCAAAATCAGCATTCCCATAGGTTTTTGTTGCTAGCGCTGGGAAAGTGATCGTTTGATTTTGTTTCGGTTGAATTGTCAACGTACCATTTATCATTGTAATGTTATAGTTGGCCGCAGTGGCCCCTGTTACGGTGATCGGATACGTACCTGGAATTGATCCCGTAGTAGCGGTTGTTGTGATATTCGGTTGTGTTAGCAACACTGCCGGCGTTTCTCCATACACTAAACCCGTATAAGTGGCCGTCAATACCGGGTTCGGTTGCTGTTCAAATTTCGTTTTGTTATCTGCGGTTATCGTCAGATTTGCTTTTGCGACAGTCAATGGCTGGCTTGCACTCGCAGCGGGGTAAAATCCATCGCTTGCCTGTGAAGCGGTAATATTTGCAGTACCAGCACCTGTAATGTGAATATTGCCGGCAACGATCGTTGCCACTGCAAGATTATCGCTGCTGTAAATAATAGGTTGTGCCGTATTAAGACTGGTTGCCCCAGCGTTGAAATCAACATCGCCATAAGTCTTCGCAGGTATTGGGTTAAATACAAAAGGCTGTGCCTGCGGTATTGCACCAACACCGAAAGAACCGAAACTGCTTACATTGGCTGCTGCTATATTCGCAGTATTATCACCGGGGCCAAGCGGAACTGCCCATGAAGAGCCTGAATTGGTGATGATACCAATATCAGTGTTAGGTAGTGTAGCAAATGTTGAACCTTCGAGTGCTGCGTTCCATCCCAATTGTATGCCACTGGTACCTGACCCGGTCAAGCGGTTAATATTCCAAACGGCATTAACGACATTCTGTTTTTCTGAAGGAGTCAATGGTGTCCCGTTCACTGCACCATTTGATGTGATCCCTTCAAATGCTGTTACCGAAAAATTGGAAGATGAAGAAGGACTAAGTGTTACAGGTAAATAATTATTCAATGAACCGACCGGGAGTGTTGTTGCAGAAGCAAGCCCATCATATTGAAGAGAGCTTATATCGCCGGTCGCACTATTTGAAACCGTGGCAATATAATTAGATGAATTGAATGTTCCATTAATAGCGCCGCCGGCTAAAATATGCACGACATCCAGGGGACGTAAAGCGATCTTTCCATTGACAGTAAGATGATCGGAAACAGTGAATGCCCGATTAACAGTTACCGGTGCATTGATCTCAATGAATTTTGCAGTAACCGCTGTGGCGGGTGATCCTGTAGAAACACCGAAGGGCCAGGTGGTAGCGGCATTTACGATATAATTGATACCGTCATTATAAGTTTTATTGCCTGCAGTTGAAACAGAGCCGGTAGCCGGGTCATATCCATTTGCATTATTGTTTTGTAATGTGGTCCCGCTACCGGCGACAGAAAGGGAGACCGCTGATCCGCCCGATACCAATGGATCTGAAAGATAAATTGTATCGCCAGCAGCATTAAAAGCAACAATAGAAGTGTTTGGTGCAATACCCGTCCCGCTTATGCGCAGTCCCCGGTTAGTAATTGCTATACCGGTAACGCCAGTAATCATATAAGAGGCCGATGTTAAATTACCGCTGCCGGATATGGGAGTTGAAGGACCTGTCCCGGTAAATGTTGCATTGCCAGTTATTTTATTTGTATTAAAATTCAGTTTACCGTGAATAGTAATCGACTTATCCACGCTTATGTCTTTACCTAATGCCACATCAGCATTGTCCGCAACCCGGAGTGACGCAATGTTAATTGTACCCGCGCCGGAAATAGCTTGTGCGGAACTTCCGGCTAATACTATTTCATTGGTACTGGCAATATCTGAAGTCAGTGTGCCATTGACAACAACCTGTCCCAGGATAACCGTCTGGCCGCTTGTGTATGTGGTGAAAGTGCTTCCTGTATTGATCGTAAGATTCCCGATTCGGTAAACCGGGCCTAGTGCAATAAGGTTTGCATTGTTTTCCACGATCACATTACCATAGCTCTTTTGATTAAAAAAGTTCCCGGCGCCGGTAGTTGGATTGGTAGCCCGGTGATGCCAGGTACTGCCCGGCTGCATATCGATAGCAGAGAAAAAATTGCCGCTGCCATTAGGACTAAATCCGCCATCATAATATAAATGAGAACCGGCCTGGAAGGTTACCCATTTTTCAGAAGACTGCGAACTGCTGCCAAAAGCATATGAGGAAGAAGCCGAAGTAATATTCGTGGTCAGGCTTGAACCATTGGTGAAAATAAAAGAATTCGGTGTGCCCGCTGTTGTATTATCGAATCTTGCCTGGAGTGGGGTTACCATAATAATTGAACCGCTTACTCTTCCTGTACAGGTAGCTGCCAATGCCATTCTTATACTTCCTACTGTCGAGGTAAATGAAACAGTACAGCCGGCATCAACGGCAAAATCTTCTCCAGCGTCGCCATTAAGTGTAAGAGTACTGGTGCCTGAAGTTCCTCTTATTAAACTAACAGTAGCATTATTGACAAATTTCATTTGAGCGCAGGTAATACTTCCGTTGGCTAAGCAGGTCACAGCCCCTGTAGCCGGGGTAGCGCCGCCAACATTGCTACCATCAAATACCAATATATCAGTAGCGCCGGTAGAAGAGGAGCGGGGACTGCCAGATCCGTCAAGAACGGTGTTCCAGTTAGACCCGGTAGTAATGCTCGTAGACGGGCTAGTGCCACCAACCCAGTAGTAAGTTGTCTGGCTATAAACAAAATCAGCAATTGAAAGGATGATTATCGTTAGTAAAACTCTTTTCATATAGCAGCGTTTTTTCTAGTGTTATTATTGAGTAACAATAAGCGTTTTATTTTTTGAAACAATGAACATGATGCAAAACCATGATAATGGAACAAGCAAAGCAGCCAGTATAAATAAGCCGGTGTAACTTGTTCTTGTTAATGATGGAACCATTAAGGTCAGTATGATCGTTCCGAGAACGGCTGAGGTTCCGCCCATGCCCGATACGATACCAACATTTTTTCCATTGAAATAATCTGCAGGCAATGTTTGCAGGTTATTTATCAGGAACTGAAAGCCAAAAAGCGTTAGACTGATAAGACCGATAGCGATATTAACGTGATCTTTCAATTGGTCCATGTAGAAAGCAATAGCCGCAAGCGACACCAACATGACGATACACCCGATGGTTATAGCATTCTTCCTGGCTTCGGAAGGTGATGCGCCTTTTTTGATGCGGGCAGAAGAATAAAATCCGCCGGCTAAGCCGCCGATAGCCGCAAACAAATAAGGCACCCAGGCAAATGCACCAACTTGTTTTATATCAAAGGCAAACTGCTCTTTCAAAAAAGTGGGAAGCCAGGTTACAAACATCCACCAGACGGGGTCAATAAAAAACCGCGAACTGATGATTGACCATGTATTCCTGAATTGCAATAATTCTCTCCATGTATAAGCTTTTGCGGATGCAGTCGCTGGTGCATTGGTAACCGGCTGAAGAATATGGTCTTGTTCTTCCCGGGTTATCCAGGGATGTTTATCAGGTGTGGTTTTATTGACGATGAGCCATGGAATGATCCATAGCAGGCCGAGAAATCCGATATATAAAAATGTCACCTGCCATCCATAGGCATGAAATGAAAATGCTATCAACGGAAGCGCTACTACTGAACCTAACGCCGCGCCGGCTCCAAATATCCCCTGTGCAATAGCTCTCTCTTTTGAAGGAAACCATTCTGCATTACTTTTTGTAGCGCCAGGCCAGTTGCCTGCCTCACTGATGCCAAGCATTGAACGGAATATGCTAAAAGAAGTTAAGGACCTGGCAATAGCGTGTAACGATATAGAAATACTCCAGGCTATAATCGATATGGTCATTCCCAGTCTTGTACCGATCGCATCCATCAATTTTCCAGTTACCGTTTGACCTATCGCATAAGCCACCATAAAGAACGTTGTGATAAAAGCCAGAGCATCTTTACTGTTCGCATCGGCAATACCAAACTCTTTATAAATAAACGGCCACATGATATTGATAGCGCTCCGATCAATATAATTGATGATCGTAGAGAGGGCGATCAGGCCAATAATGTACCAGCGAAGTCCTTTGACTTTCATTAGTGAACTACTTTTTAGTGCCGTTCGAATTTCCCGTGTTAATAAAATCTTCACGCATTGGACTGAATATATCAATCAGCACTCCTGCTTCAAGACAAACAGCCCCGTGCATTACGTTGGAGGGAATGTAAAATGCATCTCCCGTAGTAAGTATTTTCTTTTCTCCATCTATTTCTACTTCAAAGATCCCGTTCTCCACATGTGTGATCTGCGAGTGATGATGCTGGTGCAATGTTCCCACAGCCCCTTTTTCAAATTCTACTTTTACTACCATCAGGCGTTCATCCCAGGCCATTATTTTCCTGCGCATGCCAGGGGCGACTATTTCCCAGGGTACTTCCCTGTTTTCGATAAATACTTTCACCGGCTCAGATGTTCTCATATGCGTTATTTGATTAGTTTAAAATTTTACCATCGTACCAAACAGCATATGGGCCTGTCCAGTTAATGTTTTGAGTTGTATGTTTTGTGTTATTGTCAAAATCTTTATTGCATTGGGCAATCAGCAGTTTTTTGTCATCGACCATTACCTCAGCAATTGAATAATCTTTGTTGTTCTGCAACAGGGTGATCTTTTTAACAGAAGGGTACGAGTTAGTGGAAAATTCAGCAATGGGATCAAATTTTCCATGTATTTCGATCACAGTGACAAAAGCCTCGTCCGTTCCTTTTTTGCGAATAATAAACGCCGGCTCGCGACGCAGGTTAAAGTCAGGATCATTGGCGCCGCTTCTGGTAAAAAATAACGTAGCAGTGTCCTGGATCAACGTAGAGATCGAATAATATGTCCTGTCATTCAGGAAAGTGAATTGCGCAGTCGCATTATTTAGCTTTGCTTCTGCTTCTTTCCATAAAAATTGATAGCCATTCTTCCTGCCCAGTGTCTCCTGTTTCTTTGTAAAAGATTCGTATGTGAAAGAGGTATTGATAAGTTGGCCACTATACTGAAATGGCAGATCATACTGGTGTTCTTCCGGTGAAGAGGCATTAAAAAGATCAACGATCATTTTTCTTCCATCGGGTAATTGCAAAAAATATTCAGTTCGTTGCAAATGCACATTTTTGTATGCATTGTCTTCTTTAGCCGACACCACTTGCACAGATGAACTATTGATATTGCTGAACAGTTTATCCGAATGATATTTTTCTCCTTCTTCTTCCCTGCCATTAAAGTGACTGGTTTCGTCTGCCACAATCGTATTATGAGCGATAGTTTGTGATGCGTATGTTTTATTCTCCGGCAGGTAACGGCCACCATATTTCTGTTCGATCCCGATAAACCGGACAGACCCATAGTCGGTCAGTATTTCGTTGCCTTTATCAAAAAGAACGATGTTGAGTTTATCAAAATGACCGTGAGAAAGACCATGTGAAGTATATTTATAGAGTAAGGTAGAGAGATCATTTCCTTTTCCAATTCGCAACAAACTTACACCTCCTTCATCACCATTCTTACCGTCTTTATATTCAACGGGACGATAGGAATAATAGGTGGGAACTGATTTGTTGCCGGTTAAAGCCGCGGCAATAGCGATGCCTCCTTTATTTAGTAATACCCGATCCTGCTTTTTGGCTACAACCAGTAAGCCTTCATCTTTTCCATAAACGTCCCAGGCTATATCTACTGCTGTTACCAGCTCATTACTGGTATAGTCCTTATCTTTTAAAGCATCATTCAATGGAAAGAATTTACCGTCGAGATTGGTTTGTTGTAAACCTGAGGTCAATGCCTTTTGTAAAATAGCATTGCGGTATTTAAATATGTTCAGGTCAGGACGTGCCCTCTGCAATGCGTTTGCAAAAAGGTAATAGGGTAGAATGGCATAGCGTACATAATAAGGTCCTTCCGTATAATACCCATCAGGTGAAAACAATCCATTCATCTGAGCCAGGAAACCGCTCTTACCATCTTTATTAGTTCCGTACAAAGCCATGTCCACATACTCTTTATTATTAGTAGCAATGCCTACAATTCCAACTCCTGCACAGGCCCATACACCGTGATTGTGTATTAGATTGAACCAACTCTTTAGGTCCTTTGTAAAAAAATCTACTTCCGGCCTGAATGCGCCGTTTTCAATGATGTTTCTTTCTGATGGCAAAAGAGAATTATATATAAGATCATACGCCATTCCCGTATACACAAGCCAATTGGCATCATTCAATGCCTGCCAGAAAATATGGCCGGGTGAACTGCTCGTCGCCTGTGGATGATTCTTTAATGTGGGATTCAATACTGCATATTTCAACAGGATATCCCTTACCAGCCTTGCATATTTTATATCATTGGTAAGGTTGTATAATATACCGCTGTTGAACATAAGCGTATAATTGGCCTTATGCTTTTCATGCGTATAACCGCCGGCGGCATCTTTGGGGAAGGGCACATCCACATCTTTACCCAGGTATTTATCTACATCGTTCTTTATTTCGCTGTACGACCGGGTAAGAACAGGGTATTTAGCCAGATTCCCTTTTATCTCGGCAGCTTCAGATTTGGTAAAAAATGTGACAGGATGCTGTGCAGTGAGCAGCAATGGCATGATCAGCAAGCCTGTTATCTTTAGCAATCGTTTCATTAAAGCACGTCTTCTATTTACGCAAAATAAGTTCCGCCGTTGATCTCGATACTCTCACCATTGATGAAAGAGGAGGCATCACTGGCTAAGTATAAAACAAGATCTCCTATTTCTCGTGCCTCACCTTCTCTTCGTAGAGGAGTTGCGGCAGCGACATTCTTTCTTACTTCCGGTTTGGTAAACGTATTGTGAAAAGTAGTATTGATCATTCCGGGAGAAACACAATTCACTCTTATACCTTTGGGTCCAAGTTCTTTGGCCAATCCTCTCGTTAATGATAATATACCACCTTTTGACGCAGCATAAGCTACCCCGCCAAAACCACCACCATCTCTTGCAGCCTGTGAACTGAAATTGACAATTGAACCACCTTCAGTCATATAAGGAGCAACTTCTCTTATTACGAGATAGGCAGATTTAAGATTAACGGCAATGACGGCATCAAAAAATTCTTCATCAAGATCGGCCAGTATTTTTCTTCCCATTAAGCCACCTGCTACATTCACCAAAACATGGATCACGTTTCCATAGGCACCAATACATGCATTAACTACTTTTTTTGCATCGGCCGCCTTAGTCATATCACCCTGGACGGCGATAGCTTTGCCTCCGGCATCCTTAATCAGTTTAACTGTTTCATCGGCCTGTTGCTGGTTGCTATTATAGTTGACACAAACCTTTGCACCCGCAGCAGCCAGTTTTATTGATGCCTGTTGTCCAATATCTCTTGCTCCGCCGGTCACGATCGCAATTTTCCCGTTCATTGAATACATATAGATCAGGTAGAAAACTCCTTTAAAGAGAAGAAACAAGAATGCTGATGGAATAATAAATAAGGAATAAAATGGCTAAGCAGTTTGTTCTTCACCTGGCAAGTTCCCCGGTGTAATATCAACCCGAATCCTTACCCGGCAATTTTTCCGTCTTTGGAAAATAATAAATAATCAGCTCTTTTTTTAAATGAATAATGAAAAATGCAGTCGTGGTTAGACAGTTTCTAAAAAAACGATACCGGAAACGATACCGGCAACGCTGCCGGTATTCTCGTAATTGATTATCCTGTAGCTTTATCCCGTTATATGAATAAGCCCGCAACGATCAAAGATATAGCCCGCCAGCTAAACATTTCTATTTCCACTGTATCCCGTGCTATGCGGAATGCTCCTGATGTGAATGCAGATACAAGGAAAGCTGTGATGGCTTTGTCGGAAGAATTGAGCTATCAACCAAACAAACTTGCATTAAGCCTTAAACAGAAGCAAACGCATAATATCGGCGTTATCGTTCCTAACCTGGATTATGTATTGTCGACAATGGTGAAGGGGATTGATGAGGTGGCGCTCGAAGCTGGCTACACGGTAATGGTTTGCCAGAGCAATGAATCATTCGGCAGGGAAATGGTCAATACGAGGAGACTGCTCGATAGCCTGGTAGACGGGTTCATTATTTCCGTCTCGAGCGAAACGAAAGTATTCGATCATTTCAAAAAGATCCAGGAGAAGGAAATGCCAATGGTAGTGTTTGATCGCATTACACCCCATTTAAAAGCGCCGAGTGTGCGTATTGACAATATGGATGGCGGTTTCCAGGCCACAGAACATTTAATAGAACAGGGATATAAACGCATTGCTATTCTCGCTGGTCCGAAGAATCTCGGCATCAGCAATACCCGTTTGGAAGGATATATTCATGCATTGAATAAACACAAGATCAAACCGGACAATGACCTGATCATTCATTGTGATTTTAACCAGGATTACGCATACGTGGCCACGCAGGAATTGCTTGCCGGAAAGAAAAAACCGGATGCCATTTTCACGATCAGTGATCGTATGGCCATTGGAGCTATGCTGGCTATTAAAGAGAGAGGATTGAAAATGCCGCAGGATATCGGCCTTGTGGGATTCAACAACGAACCCTTTACCAATCTTGTAACACCCCGTATTTCCAGTGTGGATCAGCCATCTTTTGAATTGGGAAAGATAGCGGCAAAGCTATTTATTGAGAGAGTGCATAACAGTGATATGGACCATGTTGAAGAGATACTAAAGCCCAAATTATGTATCCGTGAATCGTCGCAACGGATAGCGCCGAAGAACGGACGAGTTAAATAATTAAGTTATGAAACGATTGATGCTGTTACAATCATTACTTCTTGTTTCCATAGTATGTTTTTCCAATACAATTCTTGTGAAAAACATTGAGGAATTAAAAGCTGCTAACAAACAAGCTCAACCCGGGGATATTATCATTTTACAAAACGGCGAATGGAAAAATGTAACCATCGCTTTGAATTGCACGGGAACAAAAGAAAAACCGGTAATTTTTAAGGCGCAGACACCCGGAAAGGTTATTCTATCAGGGAATTCAATGTTGAAATTGGGAGGTGATTTCATTGTAGTGGATGGCCTGTATTTTCTAAACGGCTATGCTGGCGATAATGCGGTCGTTGATTTCAGGGTCAACAAAAACGAACTGGCCAATAGTTGCCGTGTGACCAATTGCGTGATCAACGATTTCAACAATCCCAAACGAATGGATGAAAACAACTGGGTATTGTTTTACGGAAAGAATAACCGTTTAGATCATTGCAGTTTCATAAATAAGAAAAATATGGGCGTCTTGCTTGCTGTTGTTCTGGATGATGACATGAGCCGTGAGAATTTTCATTTTATAGACCACAATTATTTTGGTGTACGGATACCACTGGCTTCGAATGGCGGGGAGATAATTCGCGTAGGTGTATCACAGCATTGCCAGTTTAATTCCAACACCCAGATCGTTGACAACTATTTTGAGCATTGTGACGGGGAAACAGAGATCATATCGATCAAATCAGGAAGCAATGTGGTTCGTGGCAATCTTTTTAAAGAATGCCAGGGGGGTGTGGTGTTAAGACACGGGAATAACAATACAGTGGAGAATAACATTTTTCTGGGCAATGATAAAGAAGGAACCGGCGGTGTCCGTGTTATCAATAAGGGTCAATGGGTCATCAATAATTTATTTTATAAATGCCGGGGAGTTGATTTCCGTTCGCCATTATCTGTTATGAACGGCATTCCTAATTCTCCTGCTTTCCGTTATGTACAGGTGACCGATGCCGTAATAGCCAATAATACCTGGTACAACTGCTCTCCTGTTTCATTTTGCGAGGGAAGTGATACAGAAAGAACATTACCACCGCTTAATACGCTTCTGCTGAATAATATTTTCTACAATACCAAAGACGATATTATCTATAAAACATTTGATAACACCGCTGGATTTTCTTTCTCAGGCAATGAAATCAGCAAAGAGGTAAAACAAGATGTCACCAACGGCTTTACCCCGGCTTCTTTAACAGTGCAGAAAAATGATAACAAACCTTTCATTGTATCCAGGTCCGTAGCAGCAATCCCGGATTCATTGCAGCAGTTAGCTAAACAAAGGCTGCATCATGTCTTACCAGCAAAAAAAGGGTTTTCCGATTTGGCGTTAGCGAAAAAGATCCAGGCTAATGCCTATTCGGATTGTGGTGCAAAATGGTTTGACAAAAGCAAATTACTCATTGCTGCAAAACCAATTCGTGTCGATTGCAAAAATGCTGAAGAAGTGTATATGCAGCTAAGCAGAAAGGAACCGGTGAGCATTTTTCTTTCTGGCAAACAATATATCCTTGATAAACCGTTTGTGATCTCTAAGAACGTTGAGTTGACAACTGGCGGTCGGGGAGTGATAGATATTACGACAAATTCAATGCAGGCAGCTTTTATTATTTCCGGCAATGGCCATCTTTCGTTGCATAATATGAATATCAATGGTTCGATGGTGAAAGCAAACAGCTTTATTTCGAACGATAGCACTGGCCTTTCTGATCATTACAGCCTGGGTATTTACGGATCCACACTCCGAAACTTCAACAGGAATAACGGGTGTCAGAATTTTTTCAATGCTTATAAATCGATGGTGGCCGACAGCATTGTCATTTATAAATGTAATTTCGAGAATATCAATTCCGATGGGTTTATGCTGAATAATGAAAAAGATAATAAAGGATATTACAGCGCAGAGAAAATAACCTTTTTTGGTAATACCATGGGTGAAGTAAAAGGTATGTTACTCTCCGTTTATCGTGGAGGAAATGATGAAAGCACGATGGGCCCTAAATTGTCATTTGCATACAATCAGCTTAAGAATTGTAACACAACTGATACGTCCTCTGCCCTTATCGAATTAACCGGCGTTCAACAGTCAAATATATCCGGGAACGAATTTACCAGTTGCAACCAATTATCGTCTGCTACCGGGGCGGCGTCAGGAGCAACAGGAAAATTGATCAACTATACTGACTTCGTAAGGGCTAATCATATTTTCAAAAACAATTCTATCAACTCCTCGGGCGCCATTCACCTTGATAAATTTGTAACCCAAAAAGAAAATACGTTTAAAAACAGACCATAAAAGGTAACGTAAAATTTGCGTAAGCAATTTACCCGTAGCTATTTTGTACTAATTACTTTTTCCTGGTTAGCTCTTCAAGTGGTATAATATCCCTATTTTGAACTCTAAAACTAAATCGGGTTTGAGTAAGTTCAGCGATATGAACTTTAATTCTTTCACCCGGTTTCAGGCTTTTATTCATTGCTCCTGTCGCATTTTTCACTAATAGAATATAATTCATGCTATCTTCCCACTCCATGCTACAGACAATTGTTGCCTTTATTTCTCCGAGGTATTCTGTATAATTAATTCCGTCAATTTCAATGTAAGAATTAACTGCATCATCATATTGCCATAGACCAATTATTTTTTTATTTGGAGGAACATTACTATGTGTTTGCTCACTCTGGCAAGAGATACAAAATAGAACGACTATCGGGATTTTATAAAGATAGTTTAACCAGGGTGAGACAATCCTTACGCTGTTTTTCATCTTTGAGTGTATTGATAAAATCAACATTCACGCTGGTTTCTTTTCTTTTTATTTCTGCTAATTTACCCATAAGCATGTTTTTATTGGTGAACCATCTCTATGCATTTTCAGGCAGCGCTTCAAACTCTTTTCTCCTGGTTTCAAACCAGGTCTTCATCGCATCCGGCGTTTTCATGAGTTCTTTCATTTCGTTCATAGCCGCCAAATGGTCTTTATCACCTTTTTGAAACATTTCCATTCCATGTTTCTTGCTCAATTCTGCCATTTCGTCAAAACTATTTGCGTTAAATTGTAATTCACATGCTCCTCCCAGTTGTTTACAGGTCATTGTTTTCATTTCTGCAGTTTTTACGGTTTTTAATAAATTATGTGAATTGCGGCTAATCAACCGGACAAATGTCTGCAAGTTTTTGCAAATCTCTCCAACAATAGCCCCCGTGAAATTCGTCGTTTTTGGCCAATAATTTTTCTCCATTCATTGCATCATGAAACTTACTGGATGGATTTTCAGGAGTACCAAACAATACCATATTTGTGATACCCTGAAGCAGGAACCGCCTGGCTACATGGCCGAGAAGTTTGCGGCCAAGTCCAATCCTTTGGTATTTCCGCAGGAGATAGATTTTATTCAATTCGCCTGAAAACTCGGGAAGATCCGGATGATTGTAAGTTTGGCCTTTCGCGAATCCTACCAATTCTTTGTTTTTGTTTTCGACTACATAGCAAAACCAGCTTCCATCGGTTACTTTGAATTGTTGCTGCCATTGATATCTACGGGTCTCAGAGCTTGGTGGAGAGAGAGCCGTCCAGTAGGTTTCCTGCCAGGTCCTGGCATGTAGGTTGGCCAGGGCAGGGATATCTTCTGGTGCGGCTTCCCGGAATTTGAACGAGGAGAGCAGTTCTCCCTGTTTATTAAGTGATCGAATATTTTTTTGTTTTGATGGACGCTTAAGCCCCATTATAAAACGAAAGAATGAAATTTTGAGATTTCTCATGTTTCTAATTTATGGTGGACGGGTTCTATCGGAATCCTTCCGTCGGACCCGCCCAACCAAAAGTACATACCACCTTGGTTTTCCTTTTTTTAGTTTTTGCAATGATGATGATGTTGTCCCTCGAACTGAGCACCTTTATTTGGATCAATTACTTCAAAGTTTGCCATCATTCCGGCTTCATGGTGCTCGATTATGTGGCAGTGATACATCCACATTCCAGGCCTGTTGTCTGGCACCCATGCGATTTTCACCTTGCTCCGGGGTTTCAAATTAATCGTGTCTTTCCAGGCTAAATAGTCCGGGGCTTTGCCTTTATCCTCAAGTACCTGGAAGAAATATCCATGTAAATGAAATGGGTGGTCCATTAAACTGGTATTGAATACTTCCCATACCTGCAGCTCTCCAACATAAACAGGTTTGTCGTTTGCATGCATAGTGCCATTCACCAGGAAATCTATTCCATGTTTTAAGCTGGGTCCGACAGCAAGTGTTATTTTCCTGGTTACGTCAGCATCTTTAGGCGCCAGTGGCTCTATTTTTTTCAGGATATCCGGGATGAGGGCTACAGACGGTTTGAACTTGCCAACTTTCACAGTAGCAAATTGCTCCCGTTTGGCTTTAAGAAATGTACTTCTGTTGTAGGGAAGCGATTCAATCGGAAATGTTTCGCCTTCCGCGAAAGGCCCGGCCAGAATATCCACTCGTTCTCCCGGAGTTATTAAAACTTCAGTAGCAGTTACTGGTTTCTCCACTAGCCCTCCGTCTGTACCGATGATCCTAAATGATCTTCCGTCGAGGTGTAACACAAAATAACGTGCACTTGATGAATTAATGAAACGCCATCTTTCAGTTTGCCCCGCCTGGACATTGATAACAGGATTTTCTTTACCGTTTATCAACAAGGTATCTCCCTGGCGGCCATCATGCCTTTCAGCCCAGCGGGAGAAAAAATTCCCCTCTTTAAAGCTATTATCCCTGTTGAGCTTCATGTCATCAATCATAAATACTTTATCCGCATCTACTACGGGATCGGCATCATCTTCGACTATCAGAGCTCCATACATTCCTCTTTCCATCTGCACAGTTTCATTTTGGTGAGAATGATACCAAAATGTTCCTGAATCAGGCACTGCAAAACGGTATTCAAATTCTTCACCTGGTTGTATTGGTCTTTGAACTTCACCAGTTCCGTCCATTGATGCAGGTACCCTGATACCATGCCAGTGAACGACCGTAGGTTCAGCCAGGTCATTTTTTACTTTTATAATAAGAGTATCCCCTTTTTTGGCTGTTAAGACCGGGCCGGGTAACTGATTATTGAATCCCCACGCCCTGATCTTTTTTTCTTCGGTAATAGCCCATTCAAATTCTGAGGCAGTCAGTTTGTAATATAGTGTATTGGTTTGCATTTTAGTTTGATTTGGTCATTAATGTAAAATGTTTAAAAAAGGGAGGCTTTCACCTCCCGTTGATTTACTTGCGTGTTGTTCCACAAGTACAGCTTGGTCCGCAAAGACAAATGTTGCATGAACAATTTGGATTACTGTGACCTGTCGTTTTTGTTGTTGCTTTCATGATTTTTGTTTTATTTGTTATCGATTAATTTGATAACACAAAACTACCATGGCAACCATGTCCGCGTCTTACGTTATTGAGGGAAAGATGTATATTATTTTTGGATCAGACGTTATCGATGGACTTTCGCTTTCCTGAACCGAGCTTTTTGAAATGCGAAGGAGTGAGGCCTGTTATTTTTTTAAATTGTGCAGAAAGATGATGTACGCTGCTGAATCCTGTTTGATAGGAGATTTCGGTGAGCGATAATTCTTCATATACTATTAGCTCTTTAACCTTCTCTATTCTCTGCGAAATGAAGAACTGTTCGATCGTGACGCCTTCAATAGATGAAAAGAGATCGCTGAGATAGCTGTAATCATAATGCATCTTACCTGTGATTAGTGAAGATAGTTTGATGTTCTTCTCTCCGGATAGATCTGAGATGTATTCAAGGATAATTTTTTTAATATTTTCTACGATTTTATTGAGCTTGGTCTCGATTAATTCAAACCCCACTTTTTTCAATTCGATGTCAACATTTTTTAGTTTGATCTCACTAACAGCTGTCCTGAGCTCTATTTCACCCATCGTCACTTTTGCTACCGGTACGTTCAACTTCTGCATAATGGATTCTACTGTGAGAATGCATCTCTGGCAAACCATATTTTTAATAAGTAGCTTATTTAAACTTTTTTCTTTCATTATTTTGGTCCCTGTTTTCATGCTTTAATTCCGAAGCCAGTTGTCTTTAGTTATTGAGTATGTCCTGTAGATTTGTTCGCATTGATAATAGTAAGGATTAACCCTGTATAATTCATAACAATAAGTTCGCTGATAACGATTGTCCCATTTTTCTTTGAATTTGCCTTTATCAAAAGTATATGGAACAAGCTTGATTTCAAATTCGTCAAGATCAAAACCTTTCATCTTATTTACTTCGGATTGCCCGATTACCAGTAGGTCCGGGATATTATCATTGTCAAAATCTGAAATAAAAAAACCTTCATATGACACTCTGAAATTTTCTAAAAATACCGGTTTATGAGTTTCAAGGTCGTAGATAAAAGTAATATTACAACCGCATCCGACCCCATTGCACATAAAGGAAATATTGGAATAGAAAAATCTTTTACCACAGACTTCTATGACTTTTGGTTTGTCAATATAATTATGAGCATTGAAGCCATAGTTTTCGCAGGGAAAATTTTTATCATTCAAACATATCGGTGCATAGTTCTTGAAGCTAATTCTTGTTTTTCCGTCAAGGAAAATAGTGTTCGACCCTGTTGAACTATCCCAGTCCATTTTCATTTTAAAGTTGAAGACGCTGTCTGAATAACTGATCCATTTATTCTCGTCGTCCGACTTCTCGCTTAATTCCGCTAATACCTTTACTTTTTCCTGGTGCGTGATTTTATCAAGTAACGAATCCAGTTCAACCCGGTTGACAAAATGACTGCTTAATTCGTTGGCTAAATCGAAGTTTTTATCAGGTTTGGCGTTCGAAGAGTCCAATTTATATACTTTTTGCAGGGTGTCTTGCTTTTGCGACGCCTGTGATCTGTCTTGCTCCTTGTTAACACATGATGTTAGGTGTAGCGAAAGGCCCAGGAATAGGAAAAGACAGAACCGCATAGTAAGAAGATATCAGTTTGCAGCCACATGAGCCAGGTACACCGCTGAAGAAGAGATATCTCTAGCCTACAGGCGGGGCAATTGAAGATAAATAGAATTATTGGAGTTAGGTAAGACCTAATCGGCGTAGCGAGGTGATTTAAGACCGGATTAACTGTCGGATATCAGTTTTGCAAATTATCAACTTGTTTCATAACCAGGTCAACCATCCTGTCACACCGGGTGAGATGGAAATGCAGGAGGTCTTCATTTTTATAGTATTCACTCAGTGAATTTTTAAGCAGGCTTTTTGCACGGTTCAGCCTCACTTTTACATTTGCTTCACTAATCTCAAGACATTTTTTTGTTTCCGCGACATTCATATTCTCAATTTCCCGCATAATAAAGACAGTCCTGTATTTTTCAGGAAGATTTAGGATAGCCTTTTCCAGGATTGACTTTAGTTCAACATTGAGTATTTTCATAAAAGGTGTTTGTGTCTCTATGTTGGATTGTTGATTAACTTCACTGTCCATTGTTTCATAACTGGTATGAGTTGATTTCTTTCTTTGTTTCAATCGCAATAGACTTTCATTAATTAATATTTTAGTCAGCCAGGTTGAAAAAGCAGATTTGAATGCAAATTTTTTAAGATTCTCATAGGCCTTAATATAAGTCACCTGCATCACATCTTCTACTTCTGCATCATCATTTATAATGGACATGCCAACTTTGTAAAGGCGCTGATTATACCTGCGAACTATAATTGAGTAAAGATTTTTCTCGCCTTGTAATATCCTGTCAATAAGTTCAGTATCAGGGATAGAGTCTGCTACAATGGTATTCGCTGTTTGCATTTTATTCATGAATCTGCCCATTAGAGTGTCGGGGTGCACAAAAGGTTACAAAATTAGCCCAATATATTTATTGTAACCTTTTTGCTTGTTACCACTCAAATGTAGGATTCAGTTTCAGTCAATAAAAAAAGCATAATGGAAGCAAAATTTAAACGTATTGAAAAAGTATACCAGCTTTTAAAATATACATACGGGTTTGTACCTATAGTAGCAGGGGCGGATAAGTTTGCCAACCTCCTCACCAATTGGAAGGAATACATGAGCTCATCATTGACGGAGCTGCTACCCTTTAACGTAGTTACGTTTATGGCTATCGTTGGAATTATAGAAATAACCGCAGGGGTGTTGGTATTAGTACGGCCAAAAATTGGGGCCTGGGTGGTAATGGGATGGCTGCTCATCATTGCGCTGAGCCTGGTTTTAGGGGGACATTATTTTGATGTCGCAGTAAGAGATATCGTGATGGCGGTCGGCGCTTTTGCTTTAGCTAAACTTTCAGGTGTTTTTAACAATCAAAAATCCGTTAATGAATAGACATATCGTAAAAGTTTTAAAATCTGATTTTGTAACCCACAATGTTAAACGGTTTGTCGTAGAGAAACCGGAAGGCTATAGTTTTGTTGCGGGGCAGGCCACCGATATTGCAATCAACAGGCCATCGCTCGAGAACGAACTAAGGCCATTTACATTTACCTGTTTAAATGAAGCGGGCCACCTTGAATTCATCATCAAGATCTATAAAGGGCATGATGGCATGACGGAAAAATTGGATGAAGTGAATGCAGGTGATGAATTGATCCTTCATGAAGTTTTCGGCACCATCAGTTACAAAGGCCCGGGACTATTTATTGCCGGGGGCGCCGGCATCACACCGTTTATCGCTATACTTCGCCAATTGCAATTGAGAAATGAACTATCGGGCATTACTTTGTTGTTTGGCAATCGCACAGCGGACGATATCATACTACACGACGAGTTGAAAGACATTTTGCAGGATAAATTTATCAATGTGTTGGAGATCACCGATGACCCTGGAATGAAAAAGGGCTTTATCAACAGTGAGCTATTGAAGCAATATCTGCGAGGCGGGGACCAATATTGCTACGTCTGCGGTCCTGATAAATTTACCGCCATTATGGTTGAAAAGCTGCTTGAACTTGGAGTGCCGAAATCACAAATTATTATTGAACAATAACCCCTTAACCATGAAGCTTAATGGAATGATAGTAAATATGCCAGAGGAAAAACTTTTCCTGGAAGAATATGAAGACCAGTTGGGAGAGGAGCATATAGGCACTTCCACCGAGACTCCTTTACGGGAAGACGCATTTGATATAGATGACCAGGAAAAAATAAAGATCATTTCCCGGCATTTCAGGGAAATAATGCTCACCCTTGGACTTGACTTAACAGATGACAGCCTCAAAGGAACGCCCGGGCGGGTGGCTAAGATGTTCGTGAAAGAAATATTTAGTGGATTAAACCCAAAAAACAAACCGGCCATTTCCCTGTTTGAGAATAAGTACCGGTACAATCAAATGCTGGTGGAGAAGGACATTACGTTTTATTCAAACTGCGAGCATCATTTTGTCCCGATCACGGGTAAGGCGCATGTTGCATATATATCGTCTGGTAAAGTAATCGGCCTGTCAAAGATTAACCGGATCGTTCAATATTATGCGCAGAGACCACAAGTGCAGGAGAGGCTGACCATCCAGATCGCAAATGAATTGCGGTCGGTTTTGCAGACAGATGATGTAGCTGTTGTAATCGATGCGATTCATCTATGTGTTTCCTCCAGAGGAATAAAGGACAATAGCAGCAGGACAGTAACTGCTGAATATGGAGGGGTTTTTTTGGAAATGGAGAGGCGGGATGAGTTTTTAAGATATGTAAATTCCAAATAGGCGGTATTTAAATTTCTGCAACAAGAGAAGGATACTTGGTGAAATCGATACTTTTCGCTTTCGTTTCATTTATTAGCCTATCATCTTTGCCATGTGCGCGGATTCAAATGCCTGTTTTTTATTAAAGTCCAGCGTCATTCTCTTGAGGTTAACCAAATCTACTATCGTACCTATTCCACAAAATCCTATCGTCAGAAGATACACTATTCCCAGTCCTATGTCTCCGACAACCAATCGCTGTATGCCTGCAACTCCAAAAAAACCAGCCAGCGTCATCAGCATCAAATGTTGTTGCTGTTTCCTCTTGTTTTGGTAAAGCATATAGAATTGCTGTTGCTGGTTCTCGGTCATATCACGGACAATTTCCTGAAGATATTGCAACTCCTCAATCTGAATCTCGGGCAGCGATGCCAACATTTGTTTGATATCCATTTATCTTTTTGTTTTTTAGGTGAAAGAATGGTTTGACTATTCTGATTATTAATAGGAGACTGACTGGCATGCCCATTGGGTTCTCGGCAAATGATTTCGGAAAGTCCAGGTGTAACGCAAAATGGATTGAATGTCCCAGGCCACACCCGATACAAGACTTAAATCCAATCATTTTAAACAAACAGAATGAATATCCTTCGCTGGATGTGTCCATAAAAAAAAGAATAGCCAGGGCAGATGCCCAAAAGATCTCCTCAAAATATTTTTTCAGGCTTTGCATGGTGGTAAAATCATCGGACCTTTAATATTTCAGCCAACGTTCAGATCTTTTGCTTCCCCTTTGGCGAGACAGAAATCACTTTATTGACGATTGTCATAATTCTGTTGAACTAAACGTATTTCCTACCCAATTTCTTTTTGTCACACCCTCACTTTCAACTTTAGTCACAAACAAAACCTTGTATGTGTCGAACTCGTTTGGGTTTTTTAGATTGCTTTTGACAACCGTCGCTATCGATTTGCCCAGAGTCTTTCTATCGTCTTCACTTGTTGGAATATTTTGTCCATTTGTGATACTAATTTCTAGCTCTGATCTGGTCTTTTTATTGGTGGTGATTTCTTTTCCATCGAGATTGATGTTTTCCGCAGTCACCAGGCCAGTTAATTCTTGTTGAACTTTTTTCATATCAGTAAAGACCGGGTCTTTTGTTTTCGTGCTGGTTATAGTGCAGCTTGCAAGGAGAGCAGCAAAACAAATGAACAGCAGAGACCTGGGTTTGGTCAACATCATTTTAAAACATTTAGAATTGTCAAAGTAGTGAACCTGGTGCAAATTTTTGCCCCGAAATTTCTTCTATTGTGCAATTGGCCCATTCAAAAAGCGACTGGCAACTTTTATCTCCGGTCTTGTCGATTGCGAATGTCCGGCAATTTCTACCAATTGTTGAAAATACATTGCAGCTTTTTGAGTGTCGCCGGCCTTTTTTGCAGCTAAAGCAGCTCCATAAACTGCATTGAACCGTTTAGGATGCTTTTGCAAGTCCGCCTCATAGGCCTGTAAAGCTTCACCAGCCTTGTTCATTTGTAACAGCATGTCGCCCAGCAATTCTCTTGCGGGGACCACTTCACCCGGTGTTACAGGATGCTTTTCCGTTTTGTCTTCCATGTCTGCTGCAACTTGCATGAGCTCTTGTGCCTGGCTGGGCTTTCCTTCATTTAAAGCCAACCATGCTTCAGCGGTCTTGATCTGTATTGCTACCTGGTTAGCTTTATAACTGTCCTTTTGGCCAACTAATGTATCGTGAATTCGATTTAATTCTTTTAGTTCTTCCTTTGCTGAAGAGAGATTGCCGGTGTGTACAGAACCCATTAAACGGGTAAAGTGGACAATGGCCTCCTGCCAGGGATAATTGTTCCATGAAAAATGAATAGGAGTTGGTTGAAGACTGGCTGCTTCTTTCCACTTCCGGTTTTCCAGCAAATAACGCGAGGGAATAGCGGCAAAGGCATATGCTACTTTGAAATTGACAGGGGAGACTTCGGTAATAGTTTTCAAATAATCCCATTGTTTTTTTGCCGAATCATTTTCTCCTTTTTGCAGGTAGGCATACACCAGGTAGTCGAGACTGTGCAATTCTTCATCCCAATGTCCTTTTATTCCAGCCGTTTGAGCATAGCATTGAGCAGAAACTATCGATGCAATGTTTGATTCAATACATTCATCCCATAGCCCCAGGCGGGTAAAAATGTGTGATGGCATATGCAAAGCATGCGCTGATGAAGGAGCAACAGAAGCATATCTTCTAGCCGCAGCTAATCCCTCCGGCGCCAGTTCGGGGTAATCATAAGCGTGAATAAGATAATGCACAATGCCAGGATGGTTGGGTTGATCCAGGGAAAGAGAGTTTAAGATATCTCCCGCTTTTTTTTGTTTGCTGAAGGATTTATCATTCGGATCCGCCGCTGCACAGAGCGCTAAAGCGTAAAAGATAGCAGCTTCTTTATCTTCTGGATAGCTGGAGTAAACTTTTTCCATTCCTTTTTCAAAATTCCGGCAACGGGTGAGATGATCTATCGTTTCCCAATTTGTATAAAAAGAAGCAATGGCATCGATATAACCGGTTTCTCTTTCCGAGGTTTGAAGCGTTTGTGCTACCTGTAGCGCTTTTGTTCCTTTTTTGAGTTCTGCTTGAGTTGGCGGTGTCCATAACGCATGGAAATTGCACATGGCAACACCCCAATATGCCATAGCGCAACCTGGTTGTTTGTCGATCACAGCTGCAAAAGCTTTCTCTGCCTCATCATATTCAAATGAGTGTAGCAAATTGATAGCAAGATTGAAATCTTCCTGTACTTCTTTGCCGCACGTAATTTTAAACTCAGCAGAACCAAATTGCTTACCTGAAGGACTGCAGGAAATAACGTGTCCTCGTTTGAGTTGGATGTCTCCGATCAGTTCTGCCGAAGGGGCGGTGCTTTTAGGCTTGCAACATAGAAGCAGAACCAATAGAATGAAAACAGGAAATAAAAGCTTCTTATTCATTGTCAGCAGTTGAGAGGAGTTGATATTACGAATTGCAAGAGTCGCATAAACGGTATTTAACAGCTTTGTTTTGGAAGATATAGTTATCGATATCCTCCAGGCAGTCCCGCTTAAAGTGAGCCAGAAAAGCCCGTTAGAAAGCGGGTTTCTTCAAGTTCTTACCTGGTCAATTTGTATACAATTTTATTTTTATCGATTTTATAAAGACCATCCTTTCTAAGAGTTAGATTCAATTTTTCCATCTGATCGATATTTACATCAGTGGGAAATAGAAATAGTTCCGGTAAATTCAAAAATATGTCCAGGGAATGTGAACCGACTTCAATTGGCGTGGCCTGCCCATATATTGAAGCCAATGTGGTTAAAATAATTCCTTTGAATTTATACCGGTTTATTTCCAGTTCTCCATTATCATTTGTCATACCATTACTGAATTGACTACTTGTATCAACTAGTTGGATGTTGAAATTATACGCTAAAGTCTGATCATATCTGTCAAATAATTTGATAGTGATAACGGAGTCGTTTTTCTCAGTGATATTAGAGCGTCTTACTTCACGCAATGGCGGCATGCTATCAAAAGTCAGATATTTGAAGTCCACCACTCCATTCCGTAATATTTTATAACGCCCAAAAGAGATGTAAGCCGTTTCTTCGCATCCATGCTCTTTAAAAAAATACCCGGTATTGTCTAAAATAATACTAGCACCACATGGGAACCCGGAATTAATTTCCGAAAAATATTTCGCCCGTAACGACTGACAGTTGGCAGGAATGACGCAATTAGCAAAAAATATTATAGGTAAGACGTACTTCATAGCCTGGTCAGTAGGAACTTCAATCAGCCTTTTGTTTGGCAAGATATCTTTTAGCAGCCCCGGCAATAGCAAAGGCAATTCCGCTATATGCAAGGGCTATCAAAGCGCTGGTAACTTCACTTCCAATATAATCAACTGGAGAAACTACAATCCTTGGTACATGGAGAATAATAAACCACACAAAAATCATTGTGCCTAAAAGAATGACAGCTAGTCTGTATTTAATTCTAAAAAGAATTGCCAGTCCAGAGCCCAATAAAGCCGCACCACAAAAATAAATCCAGAACAAATGGTAGGGTACCCATGATGGCACATAGTCCGCTGCTTCCCTGGCAAATAGAAAATGATCGACGCCAAAACTGATGATCGTTAGCGAGAATAAAATAGTCCCGAGAGGTATTAGCTTCGCTAGAAGCCGGGTAATAGCGGTTTCTTTTTTTCCTGGAACGGATCCGGCAACGACAAATGCGCCACCGGATAATGCCAGTTCTTTTGCCGCATTTTCCCAATCCCCAAAATGCATATAATTGGGGCTAACCAACAATTCATAGGGGATAAAGTAAAATAAAAATATCAATAGGAGTACAGTTCCTAGCAGGAGCGAAATTGATTTAGTTTTTTTGTCAACAACAATACATGTGCCCGCCAAAATAAGCAGAGTTCCAGAAATAATCGCAGCTATTACAAGACCGGGAATCCAAAGATGGTTTGCTGGTATCAGCATATAAGGAAAATCATGATAATAAACGGCGAGAAATCCGATTCCAGCTATAGCGATACCGTAGAAAATACGACCAACAAGCTGCCAGCTGCCAGCCGCATTCACCGGGAAACTATGGCTTTTCAATTTCCATGTTTTTTATTAGGCCCCTCTCAATACTATAAATATGTCTCACCATACCGTCAAATAATACGGTTCCTTGCCGGTCCTTTACTATTTGATGGACTTCAACTTCTATTCGCCCGTCCTCTCTCTCCCTAATTCTAACTGGATCAACATTGGGGTCTAGCTCTTTCCATTGGCGTGTCCAATAGTCTCTTACTTTATCATGCCCGATCACGTAGCCACCTTCCCAACCATTTGCCCAATGCACGTCAGGATGCAGCATTGTCAGCACGGTGTCAATGTCACGCGAATTGAAAGAGTAATAGGCTTTCTCTATTAAGTCTTGATATTGTGTTGTCATATTGATCTTACCTTTATGCCGTCAGAGCTGCAATGTTGACGCGGTTATTTGAGCAATGTATAGCTGTCCTCAAATTCTATCTGCCCCCGATAGTCGGGCAATGTCGTTCCCGCTTTAGATGTTGAGACAATTATGAGAGTATCTTTTTTAATAACTCCTTTAATTGTTCGATGAACTATTTCTTTTTTTGGATTTTCAACAAACTCAACATTGATGAGATTTGGAATGTCACCATTCTTTATATTAATCATGTTGTTTTGAGTCAAATAGCCATATCTTTTTTCTTTATAATCTAGCTGATATTCTATTTTAATTGCCGCAAGTTTGCTAAGGTTGGGTACACTCTTGAAGGGAATATCGAGAGTATTATCTGTTTTCAGGGTAAATATTTTTTCTGAATCTTCTAAATGGGCATTATAGTCATAGACGAATTTAATTTTTATGGCTTTATTTCTTAACTCTGAATTCTTATCTGTTTTAAAACCAATAAGGAATGAAGGCCTTGAGTCTTTACAATAAGTCGATCTTGTATCGTTTTCAACTATTTCGTAATTGTCAGAAAAAAGCAAAGTGTCTTTCTCCTTTTTCCATGTCCCATTATAATGATGCCATGTGAAGCAGCTTATACTCTGTCTGCTCCAAAACTCAAAAGTAAAGTCGGAGCTTAATGTAATCTCATGAATCTTGGATGAATAAAAAGTGTCTTTAGCGAAGGCTGCTACAGGTTTGCCGTAGTTAGTGAAAGTTAAAGGGAACTTTTGTCCTGATGACTGTAGCGTGAAAAGAAGTAGTATTGCGATGCTTGACGATTTCATATTAAGGCATGAATCGTTTTCTATAAGATGCAAGAATAAACAATTTTGCACAAGGTTGCCGCTTAAGATAAAGATATCGGGGCCCTGCTCACGCCCGCAACGGGACAATTGTGCTGTTTGCTGAGAGCAATCTTGATTCTGTTTCCTGCGACTAAACAGCTCCCCCGCACTTCGTGCACCTCAGTCACATCCACCAATGGAGATGCCCGCGCAAAAATGACAAATCAGAAACTTAACCTGGAGATTGTTGGGTTCAAAGGGAAGAGCGGATAAGGCCGTATCTAAAATAATATTTTCCGCCCACTCACGGCAGAACAATAAGCCAATATTTCTAAAATAAATCTTAGGGAAAGTACTGGCAAATCAGTTTTCTGCTCCTCCCTGGCGCGACTGTAAGTGACGTCAGAATCCTGTTGCCAATTTGAACCATCCTCTGATACTCTCGCCGGACTCCGAGATCAGAAAAATTTCAATTCTCAATGATTCTTATCAACTTCCTTGAGTTTTGTTTCATATTCCGTAGCCTTCTCCTTCATGTTCTTTTGCTCGTAAATAGTAATTAGCAGATCGTAAGCTTCTTTCAGGTCAGACATGTCTTCCTTCTTTAATTTTCCCTGGGAGTCCAATAATTGTGCTGTCCTTTGAAAATAGGGAATGGCCAGATCGAATTTATCGATAGCGGCGGCTTTCAGGTCTGCTTTTGCCTTTATGTTTTCTGGGGAAGTACCTATAAAAACTTTTGATTTGTTTAATATATCTACGCCCTTATTATAATGAATTTGGCCCGCAAACAACTGCGCGTTTGAATAGTCCGGTTTTATCTGAATGACTTTGTTAATATGCAAAATAGCTTTTTCGATCAGGGCATCGCTGTTGGCAGGCCGTTTAGTCCCATCGATGTTATACCCAGCCTGGTATAACTCTACCGCGTAGTTGTACCGGTATAAATGATTCGCCGGTTCAGCCATAATCGTCTTCTCATACAGTGCGAACAACGCATCCTGGTCTCCTTTCTCTCTTGTCATGTCAAGCTCGAGGCTGGTCCAAAAAGGGTCACCGGGGTACACTTCTTTGCCGATCAGGAGATAGCGATTTGCCAACGACGCCTGTTTAGCTTCAAAGTAATAATTCGCTACCCATTTATAGATATCAACAAAATTTTCTCCTTTTACTTTAGCCTCTAACAATTGGCTATAATATCTCACCGCATCGCTTACGCGATTCAATTTTTCTGCGGCAACGCCCGCATACAGTACCGAGTTTGTATCCAGCTTCAAATTGATCCATCCCCTTTCCGTCATGAGAGAGCTGACCTTAATAGCATTGTTGAATTGCTCGTAAGCTTTAGCATATTGTTGAGAATTAAAACTAGTGGCCCCTTCCTGGTAAAATCCGGTATAAATATCGTTGATGGGCTGGTAGGCATCGATCTGCAGGGCGATTAACATGTTATCGTCTATCGCAATATATTTTTTAAAAGCATCAAATGCGACCATCCTTGCCGCCGGAAACTGCTTGTACATAAGAGGATCATTGGCGATCGCAACATACACTTTTGTTTTGGTGTACCAGGCATCAGGACTTTTTTGATTCGCCACAGTTTTCATCGCTTCATCGATAAGCTGTTTAGCTTTCGGTAGTCTATGGGCGTGTAGACTCTCATTAGCTTTTGCCACCTGTGCAAACAATGTTGCCGTGGACCATATACAAATTAGCAGAAGAATAATAATTCGTCTCATGATGGTGGTTTTTAAAATGTATAACTAATTGAACAAGATACGATTTATTGATGGATGCGGATCCGATGACCAACAATCCAATATCCGGCAATCAAGCATTCAAACATTCAGCGTTCTTTTTAATGGGGTATAAACAACCCATGAACATATGACCTGCTGTAGAATTTTTTACTGTGTCATCGACTCAATTCCATCGTTACAGGGGCAACTTGTTATTGCACAAAATTTGATACTTCAGCGATCATGTTCCTCACGAACCCAACCATAACAGAGCTAAAGCAACTTGACCTGGCCATATTGATGGGCATGCTATCCCAACAAACCGAAGATTATATACAACTTTTCAAAGAAAACGGGTTTACCGCACGCACACTGGCAGCACGAGAGCTGCTTCATAATATCCAGGATGTAATAGAGTTTAAACGAGTTTCCGAAAGATTATCGGCTAACAGGAAGGAGATCATTCCATCCGGGCCGGACTTTGTTCAGGGAGATCAAAAGCTGGTTTGATTTGAAATGGAGAAAGCTCCAAGCGCCAGAACGATGCCGGACAATTTTCAAATTTTCAAATCCCCAAATTTTCAAACTGGAATTAAAGAACTGATTTTCACTAGCATATCATCAGGTTGCCATGCGTAATGAAGATTCATGTCTATAGCAATACCATTTACTGCAATGGCTATTTTACCCAAATCTGATACAGTCAAACACCGGTAGTTTTCATAACTTCGCTGCTCAAAAAAATAAATCTAATTCAAATGAGCACAGTTAAAGTCGCTATCAATGGATTTGGACGTATAGGTCGTCTTGTTTACCGCCAGATATATAAAAAAGAGGGCATTGATGTGGTAGCCATCAATGATCTCACCAGCCCCAAAGTGCTGGCACACCTTCTCAAATATGATAGCGCACAAGGTCGCTTTGACGCCGATGTAAAAGCTACAGAAGATTCAATTATTGTAAATGGCGATACCGTCAAAATATATGCACAAAAAGACCCGGCCCAGATTCCCTGGAAGGATCATCAGGTAGATGTAGTGCTGGAATGTACCGGTTTCTTTACCGATAAGACCAAAGCCGAAGCTCACCTCAAAGCAGGAGCCAGGAAAGTCGTGATTAGTGCTCCGGCTACCGGCGACTTGAAAACGATCGTTTTTAATGTAAATCATAACCTTCTCGATGGAAGTGAAACGATCATCAGTTGTGCAAGTTGCACTACAAACTGTTTGGCCCCGATGGCACAGGTGCTGGATGAAAAATGGGGAATTGTGAATGCGCTGATGACAACAGTACATGCCTATACAAACGATCAAAATACACAGGATGCTCCTCACCCGAAAGGGGATCTTCGCCGGGCAAGAGCTGCCGCGCAAAATATCGTTCCCAACAGTACAGGTGCAGCCAAAGCCATCGGTCTCGTACTACCGAGTCTTAAAGGCAAAATGGACGGAAGCGCGCAACGTGTTCCTACTCTGACTGGTTCACTGACCGAAGTGACCTCCGTGCTTGGAAAAAAAGTTACGGTAGAAGAAGTGAACGCAGCCATGAAAGCGGCCAGCAACGAAAGCTATGGTTATAACGAAGACGAAATCGTGAGCAGCGATATCATCGGTATAACCTATGGTTCATTGTTCGATGCTACACAGACAAGGGTACAGACAGTCGGCGACGTTCAGTTGGTGAGAACAGTAAGCTGGTATGACAATGAAATGAGTTATGTAAGTCAGCTCGTGCGAACAGTGAATTATTTTGCAAAACTGATCAGCAAATAATCGCATCAAAATCTTGCAAAAGCCTGACCTTTGCGGCCAGGCTTTTGCATTTCCAGGAGAGATCATTTTAATGTCGTATAAACTCAATAAACGCAGGATACAGAAAATCATCAACCGAGTTAAAAAGCTGCCCGGGGGTATTAATTTTTTCCGTTATACCCGGAATAAGATCCATGGATTCTACCTGAAATCGATCGGGAGCACAAAAGTGCCCTATCCTTCTTCCATCATGCTGGAAGTAACCAATCATTGCAATCTCGGTTGCATCACCTGTCCCCGGGAATACGGTTTTGGGCAGGCGATGGCAAAAGGAACCATCGACATCGACCGTATGAAAAAAGTTGTGGATGAGGTGGGACCTTACATTGACTCAATCGGGCTGACCGGTTTAGGGGAGACCCTGCTTTATAAGAAACTGGAAGAGATCCTGCAATATATCAAGAGCAGGAACAAAGGGATTCAAACCTTTATCTCGACCAACGCACATATACCTGGAGCAGAACAATACGTGGAGCGCCTTGCACCGTTTCTCGATACTGTCCAGATTTCCATCGATGGTATCGGCAAAACTTACGAGACCGTCAGGCTGAAAAGCGATTATAGTTTCTTTTTGGAAACAACAAAGAAGCTGGTTGAGGTTTGCAGGGAGAAGAAAGTCTCTGTCATGTTCAATTTCGTGGCTGTAAAGGAAAATTATAAGCAGATGAAGGAAGTGGTAAGGCTGGCCATCGAGCTGGGAGTGCCTTTTGTAAATATTACCCCGGTGAATGTAGGCAGCATCACCTCGGTGACTACGGACTACTACCATTTATTTTACGGCGAAGACTTTAAGAGCGAATTGAAACAGGCGTTTGAACTTTCGAAGCAGTCAGGCATTACCGAGCTCAGTATATGGGACGTGAAGAAAAAAAATGAATTCAAAAAATGTCACCTCCCATGGAATCATTTTTATATCAGCTGGGATGGATATATGACGCCGTGCTGCGCCAAACCTTTTCCGAAGGAACTCAATTTTGGTAATGTGTTTGAAACTTCTCTCATGCAATGTCTCAATAGTAAAGAATACAGGCAATTCAGGGAGATGTGGTATAAAAACGAAACACCCGAGTTTTGCAAAAAATGTCATGTGGTGGACCTGGAACCTATTGAACTGGATTTTGACATAGCTTTGAATTAAATCATTTTTCAAGTTTTGGTTATGAGCAAATTCTCCGACTATAATTTCAAAGGACAAAAAGCATTGATCCGCGTTGATTTTAATGTACCGCTGAACGATAAATTCGAAATAACGGACGATACGAGAATGAAGGCCGCCATTCCGACCATCAAAAAAGTTATAAATGATGGCGGAAGTGTCATATTGATGTCGCACTTCGGCCGCCCCAAGGACGGACCTAACGATAAATATTCATTGAAGCACTTGATTGAACATTTGAAAAAATTGCTCAATGGCATCCCTGTTTCATTTGTCAATGATTGTATTGGAAAGGAGGCAGTGGAGGCGGCAAAAAAGCTAAAGCCTAAAGAGGTGTTGCTGCTGGAGAATCTCCGTTTTCATAAAGAGGAAGAAAAAGGAGATGAAAAATTTGCTGAACAACTGGCCAAGCTGGGCGATGTATATGTAAATGATGCGTTCGGCACGGCTCACAGGGCGCATGCTTCGACAGCAGTTATCGCCAAATTTTTCCCTAAGGACAAGAAAATGTTTGGGTTGTTGATGGAAGCCGAAGTGGCCAGCGCCGAAAAAGTGTTGCACCAGGCAGAAAAACCATTTGTAGCGATCATCGGAGGCGCCAAGGTTTCAGATAAGATACTCATTATTGAAAACCTGATGGAACAAGCGACCGACATTATCATCGGTGGCGGAATGGCCTATACATTCATGAAAGCGGAGGGCGGCAAGATCGGTAATTCACTTTGTGAAGATGACAAACTGGATGTTGCCATTAACCTGATCAAAAAAGCAGAAGCAATGAATTGTTGTATTCACCTGCCTTCTGATTCCCTGATAGCCGATAAGTTTGCCAATGACGCCGAAACTTCCATGGCGCCCAGCAATAATATACCCGATGGATGGATGGGACTCGATATCGGACCAAATGCGGGAAAACAATTCTGCAATGTGATCAAACATTCAAAAACAATTTTATGGAACGGCCCGATGGGTGTATTTGAAATGGACAAATTCCAACACGGTACAAAGGACGTGGCGAAAGCTATCGCTGAAGCC
>Ga0066652_100000075_pt1 | contig 62968 bp, 48 predicted proteins | sample GraSoiAngelo_101_FD_71413 | JGI IMG/M metagenome (GOLD analysis project Ga0066652, IMG submission 71413) | Grasslands soil microbial communities from the Angelo Coastal Reserve, California, USA - 14_0903_02_30cm | ecosystem: Environmental > Terrestrial > Soil > Grasslands | place: USA... | reverse complement strand
TCGGCGCTCAATCATCCGAACATCATCACCGTCTACGACGTCGGACGACTCGGCGACGATCACTTCATCGCCACCGAGTATGTCGACGGCGTGACGCTGCGCCAGAAGATGCATCGCGGCGAGCTGCCGCTCGCGGACGTGCTGCACATCGGCAGTCAGATCGCGTCGGCGCTTGCCGCGGCAGAAGCCGCGGGCCTCGTGCATCGCGACATCAAGCCCGACAACATCATGCTGCGCAGCGACGGCTACATCAAACTGCTCGACTTCGGACTCGCGCGCACCGCGGACTCGAAAGAGCTGCCGCGCGACACGGAGCCGTTCACCGTGCGCGGCACCGTCTTCTACATGTCGCCCGAACAGTTGCGCGGCATGGTCCTCGACACGCGCAGCGACATCTGGAGCACCGGCATCGTGCTGTACGAGGTGATCAGCGGACGACTGCCGTTCGAAGGACTGAACGCCGCCGAGATCGCCGCGAACATCCTGCGCATCGATCCGCCGCCGATCACGCGCCGCAGCGGCGGTCCGGTCGCGCCGCGGCTCGCGGCGATCGTGCAGCGCGCGATGGTGCGCGACCGCGATCTGCGCTATCGCAGCGCGCGCGATCTGTTCGATGACCTGCAGCAGCTGCGCATCGATCTCGAGCGCGATGCCGCGGCGATCCTCGGCTCCGAGGAGTCGCAGGTCACGACGACGGAAGAGCTGGGACTCGACATCTCGTCGCCGACGAATCTTCCGCATCACCTCACGCCGCTCCTCGGCCGCGACGCCGAGCGCGACGACGTCGTGCACCTCCTGCAGCGCGACGAAGTGCGCATGGTCACGCTCACCGGTCCGGGCGGAACAGGAAAAACGCGACTGAGTCTCGCCGTCGGCGCGGAGCTGTTGCGCGAATACGACGACGGCGTCTGGTGGATCTCCCTCGGTCCGGTGCTCGACTCGCGTCTCGTCCTGTCCGAGATCGCGGCGACGCTGGACGTGCATGAAGGCGGCGTGTCGCTGCTCGACGGCGTCAAGAACGCGCTGCGCAATCGCTCGATGCTGCTCGTCCTCGACAACTTCGAGCAGGTGCTCGAGGCCGCGCCGATGATCGCGCAGATCCTCAACGCCGCGCCGCGCGTGAAGGCGCTCGCCACGAGCCGCTCGCCGCTGCGCATCCGCGGCGAGCGCGAATACGCGGTGCCGCCGCTGATGCTGCCGCCGCTCGACCTGCCGATCGCGCCGGAGTCGCTGACGAATTACGCGTCGGTCGCGCTGTTCGTGGAACGCGCCAGCGCGGTGAAAACCGACTTCAGGCTGACGGCGGAAAACGCGCAGGCCATCGCCGAGATTTGCGTGCGCCTCGACGGACTTCCGCTCGCGATCGAGCTCGCCGCCGCGCGCATCAAACTGCTCCCGCCGCGGGCAATGCTCGCGCGCGTCGGCAATCGCTTCAAGCTGCTGTCCGGCGGCGCGTCCGATCTGCCGGAACGGCAACAGACGATGCGCGCGGCGATTTCTTGGGGCTACAACCTGCTCGACGAAGAGGAGAAACATCTCTTCGCGACGTTCTCGATTTTCCGCGGCGGATTTTCGCTAGAGGCGGCGGAGCGGCTCGCCGGCGACGACGCGCTCGACGGCATTTCCTCGCTGCTCGACAAAGCGTTCCTGCGTCGCGATCCCGCCGCGCGCGACGAAGATCCGCGCTTCACGATGCTGGAGACGATCCGCGACTATGGACTCGAATGCCTCGCGGAGACGAATCGCAAGGACGAAGTGCGCATCGCGCACGCGCGACTGATGGCGAGCATCGCCGAAGAAAATGAACTGGAGACTGATCGTCTGACAATCGACGAGGACAACTTCCGCACCGCGCTCGAGTCCGCGATCTCGACCGGCGACGCCGAGCTCGCGCTCCGCCTCGGCGCCGCGCTGTGGTGGTTCTTCTACGTGCGCGGCTCGTATCTCGAAGGACGCTTGTGGCTCGACGAGATCCTCGCCGTCGACGGCGGCGTGGACGTGCCGATCCGCGCGAAAGCGATGACCGGCGCGGGCGCGCTCGCCTTTCTGCAGTGCGACTATGACCGCGCGACGGAGCTGCTCGACACCGCGATCGATCTCTCGCGCGCGCACGGCGATCCGATGAGCCTCGCGCGCTCGCTGCAGTTCCGCGGCAGCATTGCGCGCGAGCGCGGCGAGTACGATCACGCGATCGACCTGCATCAACTCTCGCGCACGCTGTGGCTCGAGCTCGAAGACCGCGCGAACGTCGGACGCTCATTGAATTACATCGGCTTCGCGTCGTGGCTGAAGGGCGACTACGCGCGCACGTTCGAGCTGTGCGAAAGCACGCTGCAACTCTTCCGCGATCGCCGCGATACCGAAGGCGTCGCCTGGTCGCTGCTCAATCTCGCCGGCGCGCTTTTGTATTCGGGAAAATTGAAAGCGGCCGAACAGCGACTCGATGAATGCCTGTCGTGGTCGCGCGCGGGCGGATTCAAAGAGGGCATCGCCTGGTCGCTCAATCTCCTCGGCTGCGTACTTCGCGAGCGCAGCGACACGATGGCCGCGAGCGTGCTGCGCGACAGCCTGCGATTGCATTGGGAGCTCGGCGACCGCTGGCGCAGCGCCAGCGTTCTTGAAGCCCTCGGCGGCGTGAAGCGCGAGCCGCGCTTCTTCGGCGCCGCCGCCGCGCTGCGCGCGCAACTCGGCGCGCCGGTTCCGCCGGCGGAGCGCACGCAGTACGACAAGGACGTCGCGGAACTCGGAATGGCGGAGTTTGCGGTCGACGACGCGATCGCGCTGGCGCTGGAGTAATACTGTGTCTTTGTGGCGACCGCTGCCCTCAGCGGTCGCGCGGCGCATCGCGCCGCTGTGCCGCCGTCGGAGACGGCGGTGTGACCTATAAGGGCAGCGGTCACCACAATTCGAATCAATACAACAAGAACTTCTCGCGCCGCTTCAAAAACTCATCCACATTCCACACCGGCTTTTCGCCCTTGCGAACCGCGTCGAGCGTCGCGCGGTCGCGGAGCAGCGGCTGCAGTTCGTCGAGCTTGAACTGCGCCGGATACAGGCGCGCGAGCGTCGTCGCGATCGTGACGCCGAGGTCGACGGGGTGGAGGAGAGAGCGATCGGTGATGGCAATGCGGACGCCGCCGCACAGTTTGCCGGCGAACACGCTCGACGCCGGAGTGAAGTAGACGGGCGAGAACGAAACGCCGGCGCGAATACCGCGCAGCTCGCGCGTGAGGCGCAGCGCGTCGATGTATGGCGCGCCGATGATCGTGAACGGCGTGTCGTTCGTGCCGCGGCCGACGGAGATCGCGCGCTCGAGCAAGCCGATGCCGGGATAGAGCGCGGCCGCTTCGAGCGAGCGCATGTTCGGCGACGTGTTGACCCACGGCAGTCCCGCGTCGTCCTGCCACTGCGTGCGCATCCACTCGCGCAGCGGAACCACGCTGAGATCGACGTCGATCGCGCGCTCTTCCTTGAACATGCGCGCGAGCTCTCCGACGGTCATTCCGTGTCGAATCGGGAGTGCGTGGAACGCGGTGAACTCCGTCTCGCCATCGAGCATCGGACCTTCGACCGCGTCGCCGCCGATCGGATTCACGCGGTCGAGCACGATGAATTTGATCTTCGCATCGGCGGCCGCTTCCATCGCCAAGCCCATCGTCGCGATGTACGTGTAGAAGCGCGTGCCGATGTCCTGCACGTCGAACACGAGCGCGTCGAGATTCGCGAGCTGTTCGCGCGCAGGTTTTCGTCGATCGCCGTAGAGGCTGTAAATCGGAAGTCCGCTGACGGGATCGACGTCGTCCGCGACCTTCGCGTCGACGTCGCCGCGGATTCCATGCTCGGGACTGAACAGCGCGACGACGTTGACGCCGGACGCGCTGCGCAGCACGTCGATCGTCGGATTGCCGGCGTGATCGATGCCGCTCTGATTCGTGATCAAGCCGATGCGCATTCCGCGCAGTTCTTCGTACGCATCCGATTCGAGCGCGTCGACGCCGTTCTGCGTGTTCGCGCCGCCGGTGACGACGTCGACGCGCGGATGCTGCGGCGGCCACGTCAGTCCCTTGATCGACTCCGCGACCAGCGTCCCGAGCTGCTGCTGCAGAGCGATCACGCTCCCCTTGCCGTCGGGATGCACGCGATTCGAGAGAAAAATGTAGAACGTGTGCGACACCGGATCGATCCAGAAAAATCCGCCCGTCCATCCGGTGTGGCCGAACGACGCGCCGATTGGAAAGTGCTCGCCGCGCGGGCGGCTGTACTGCGAGTCGAGATCGAATCCCGCGCAGCGACGCACGGCTATGCCACGCGGCGTCGCGTCTTCCGTCATCGCGCGCGGAAAGAATTCGCCGCGCATCACCGTGCGCGCGAACTTCGCGAGGTCCTCCGCGGTCGAGAAGAGTCCCGCGTGTCCTGCGACGCCGCCCATCCGCCGCGCCGTCGGATCATGCACGACCGCGCGCAGCACCGGCGGCGCGGGATCGAGCGGATCGTCGTGCATGTGCTCGGTCGGCGCGACGCGCTCGCTGCCGTTCGGCCAGAAGCGCGTGTCGTGCATCGCCAGCGGCTCGAAAATATTCTTGCGCGCGAACTCCTCGAGCGGCTCGCCGGAGACGCGGCGCACGATCTCGCCGAGGAGAATGTAGTTGATGTCCGAGTAGCGGAAGATCACGCCGGGGCGGTTGCGCGGCTTCTCCGCGAGCGCGCGGCGCACGCCTTCCGCGTAGCCGCTCCAGGCGTCGTGCAAGTCGAGACTCGCCCGCAGCCCCGACGTGTGCGTCATCAAGTGGCGGACGGTGATCGTCGCGTCGGCGATCTCCGGCAGATACGTTTTCGCCGGCTCGTCGAGCGAGACTTTTCCGCGCTCGATCAGAATCCAGATCGACGGCGCCGTCGCCACGACTTTCGTGATCGACGCCAGGTCGAAGATCGTGTCCTCGGTCATCGTCTCGATGCGCGGCTCGATCGCGCGCTTGCCGTAGGCGCGGTGGTAGACCGCGCCGTCGCGCTCGATCCACAAAACGCCGCCGGGGATTTTCTTGGCGGCGATCGCCTGGTTGATCGCGCCGTCGATCTGATCGAGCTTCGCGGAATCGAACGCCTCCGGCCGCGGCGCGGTCGCGCAGCCCGCAAGGAGCAGGATGAGAAGGAGGCGTTTAACCAAGCGTGACCGGTAGTATGCCGGACATCGGTGCCTCTCCTCGAATCGCTCTGATCGCGGCGCGCTGCAGAACCGGCTGAATCCCGTACGCGCAGACGGCCGTGCGGAAGTCGCGCAACACGTACGGACTGCCGAACGAGACGGCGATGACGTTTCGTTTTGCGAGCGCTTGCGCGGCCTTCGGCAGAGCGATGCGGCCGGCGCCGGACTTCGGACGCAGCGCGAGGAGGAGCACGATCGGATCGTCGACATCGACGTGTTCGGTCGTCGCGTCGATCGCGATTACGCGCTTCGCGTTCAACTCACGCGTGGCGATCTCGATCGGATTCGGCTCGGGGAAATCCGTTACGACGATTGCGGTGACGGATTGCGTCAGCGGCAGCAGTTGATCGTCATCGCGCACGAGCGTGATCGCGCGCTCAGCGATGAATTCCGCTCCGATGTCATCCCGAGCGAGAGCGAGGGACCTGGGTGGGGGGGTGCGCGTGGCGTTGCCCCGCCCGCCCAGGTCCCTCGCTCCGCTCGGGATGACAGTGGATTTCGCGATCATCACGCGCTCGACTGACTGGTCGATTCGCGACTCCGATAGCCGTCCACCGCGCACCGCGTCGCGCACGGCCGCGATTGCCGCATCCGTGTCGGCGGAAAAAAGAATCTGGTCCTCTCCTGCCTCGATCGCGCGCACCGCGGCTTCGCCGGGATCAAAGTGCGCGGCGAGGCCGCCCATGTCGAAGGAGTCGGTGATGATCAGTCCTCCGAAGCCGAGGTCACGGCGGAGAAGCTGGATGATCGCGGGCGAGACGGTGGCGGGGAGCGCGCCGCCGTGCGTCACTTCGTCGCGCGCCGTGCCGTAGACGTTTTCGAACTCGGCGCGCACGGGCGCGGGAGTCGCGTCGATCGACGGAACGGCGAGGTGGCCCATCATGATCGACGCGACACCGGCCTCGATCGCGGCGCGGAACGGGACGAGCTCGACGCGATTCAATCGCTCCAGAGTGACGTCGAGCACGGGAAGCGCGCGATGCGAGTCGACATGCGTATCGCCGTGTCCGGGAAAGTGCTTTGCGGTGGCAGGCGCGCCTTCGCTCTGCACGCCGCGCACGAACGCGGCAACGTAGCGCGCGACCTCGTGCGGGTCCTCGCCGAAACTCCGCGTATTGATGACCGGGTTGCGTGGATCGACATTCACGTCGGCCACCGGCGCGAGGATGTGATTGACGCCGATCGCCAGCGCTTCGCGCGCCGTTACGCGTCCCATCTCTTCGGCAAATGACGGATCGCCCGTCGCAGCGATCGCCATCGGCGGCGGCCACCACGTCGCGTCGGTGAAGCGCATCCCCATTCCCGATTCGAGATCGGCGCTGACGAGGAGCGGCGTTTTCGCGATCGACTGCAGATGCGCGTTCATCTGCGCGGCGTATTGCGTCGTCGACTCGAACCAGATGATGCCGCCGACGTGATTCTCGCGAACGTGCCGCTCTACATCGCCGCGCGCGGGGACGACGAAAAGCTGCCCGATCTTCTCGAGAAGATCCACGAGGCGATCATACCGGTCGCGAATGTCGTCAACGACCCGATCACCGCGTACCACGGCCACGCGACACGCGTGAATAGCGCGACCGGGATCACCACCGCGAGGCCGACAATCATGCCAATCAACGATGGCAGATGGCGGATGGCAGATGGCAACTTCGGCGCCTTTGCCATCTGCCATCCGCCATCTGCCATCCCCATAAAGAACACCCCGAGAATCGGCCCATTGATCAGCGAAGCGATCGACAGCGCGGTGTTGAGCGCGGAGCGCTGCGTGTGCTGCAACGCGAGCCCGACTGCGATTTGCGCGATGCCTGCGATGACGACGATGACACGCGAAGCGCGCATCGCGGCCCCGTCATCCCGAGCGTGAGCGAGGGACCCGGGTGGGTGGGGCTGCATCGCACGTGCCTCGCGCACCCGTCCGCCCAGGTCCCTCGCTCCGCTCGGGATGACAAAGGCAGGCATCAGGTCCGACACGACCGTCGCCGCGATCGCGCTCAGTGAAGACGACATCGCCGCCGCGAGAATCGCGGCAACGACTAAACCCGACAAGCCCGGCGGCAAATGATTCGCGATGAAGTGCGGAAACACCTGATCGGGCGCGGAGACCGGCGCGTGCGCGCCGTAAAACGCGAAGAGCAGCACGCCGATGAAGAGGAAGCCGGCGAACTGCGCGAAGACGACGACCCCCGAGGCGAGCAGCGCCTTCGCCGCGCTCCTCGGACGGTCCGTGCACAAGTATCGCTGCACCAGGTATTGATCGGTTCCGTGCGTCGAGAGCGTGAGGAACGTCCCGCCGATCACGCCCGCCCAGAACGTGAACGTCTTCGTGAGATCGAGCGAGAAGTCGAACATGCGGAACTTCGCGTGCGCTTTCCCGAGCGCGATCGCATGTTCGAGACCGACGTCGCGGATGAGGATCACGGCGACCGCAATCGCGCCGCCGATGTAGATCGCGAGCTGCACGACTTCGATCCAGACGACGGCTTCGATGCCGCCGAGGAGCGTGAAGAAAATCATCACCACGCCGAGGGCGATGATCGTGGCGGAAATGCCGGCGCTCTTCAGCACCGCGGCGATCACGAATGCGGTGAGCAGCAGCCGTACGCCATCGGCAATCGTCCGCATCACCACGAACAGCGCGGCGGCGAGCGCCTTCACTGATGGACCGAATCGCGTTTGCAGCAGCTCGTACACCGTCACGAGCTCGCCGCGGAAATACCACGGCATGAACACGGCCGAGATGATCACGCGCGCGATCAGATAGCCGATGACGAGTTGCAGGAAGCGAAAATCGCCGCCCTCCGCCCAGGCGATCCCCGGAACGGAGATGAACGTGATTGTCGACGTCTCGGTCGCCACGATCGAAGCAGCGATCGCCCACCACGGCACCGCGTGTCCGGCGGTGAAATAGCGCTCGGTATTTTTCTGGCGGCGCGCGAAGAAAAAGCCGGAGGCGATGACCGCGCCGAGGTAGGCGACGATGATCGCGGCGTCGATTGCGTGCACGGGCGCAGGGTAGCCTCCGAGCCTCCTGGCCTCCAAGCCTCTCAGGAGCTTTCCTAGGAGGCCAGGAGGCTTGGGGGCTTGGAGGCCCTCAAAACCAGCGATAGTGCCCCGTCACTTCGTACGCGAACAGCACGTCCTCGAGCTGCGCGCCGCCGCCGATGTTGTGCACCATCAGATAGCGGTCGCCGCGGCGGACGTCGCTGACGATGCCGATGTGCGGGACGCCGGACGAGAGCTTCCACGTCACGATGTCGCCCGGTTTGTAATCGGTGCCGCGCTGCGTGACGGAGAGCGCGCGGCCTTTGCGGCGGAAGAACGTCGCGAGGTTGGGGACGCGGCGGTGATCGATGTTCGTGTCGGGCGCGCGCAGGCTCCAGTTGCGCGGGTACGCGCCGAAATTGCGCTTCATGTCTTCGTGCACGAGCACCTGCAGGTCGATGCCGGCGCGGCGGAAGGCGCGGACCACCACGTCGCTGCAGACGCCCGTCTCCAGCGGCACGTCGCCGTTCGGATAACCGATCGAGCGATACGTCGGATCGTAGCCGCGCGTGATGCCGACCTGCGACTTCGCGCCGGCAATCATCAATTGCATCGGCGTGCCGGCATGCGCCTGCAAGGCGACGAGCAAAAACGCGAGCGCGATCCTCTTCACACGCATCATTTTAGAATGCACGCCGTGAATTCGATCGACGACGCCATCACATCCAGCTCGTTCCATTTCGGCGGCGTGTACGTCTGGGCGCGCGTGCGCGACGTGGGCCACGCGAAGCATCATCTTCTGGTCGCGCGCGACGAGAAGGAAACGACCGTCGTCACCGCGCCCGAACATCTCGCGTCGCTCGACGTCATCGAAACGAATGGCGACCGCTGGCTGCTGCTCTCGATCGACTGCGCGAGCCCGTTCTACTGCGTCGGCTTCATCGCCAGCATCTCGACGCGCCTGCGCGACGCCGGCATGGACATCCTCGTGATCTCGACGTTTTCGCGGGATTTGTTTTTTGTGAAGGAAGAGGAAGGCGAGCGTGCGGCGGAGCTGCTGCAAGGGATGGGGATGAGGGTTAAATAGGACGAATAGGACCTATCCGTCCTTCGTCCTATTCGTCCTATTCGTCCTATTCTGGTTGTCATCCCGAGCGTAGCGAGGGACTTGGGCGGGCGGGGCTGCGTTGCATGAGCTTCGTGCCGCCACCCGAGCCCCGGCTCCCTCGCTCACGCTCGGGATGACAGCCTTCCTATCACGTAATCGGATTGTCTTTCGACGTCGTGTCCATCTTGCCGCCCGGCGCGGTGGGGTCGTGCGGGAGGCTGCCGCGCGGCGCGCGGAGGAACGCGAACGGCGTGACGTACATCAGGTTCGAGACGCGCGACGTGTAGATGTCGGCGTAGCGCTCCATCTGATACGCGAGGTGGCTCTTGTCGTTGCCCGCGCGCATGATCGGGCCCCAGTTGTTGTTGAAGACGTTGTTCGCCGCTCTGGCGATCGGCGCGATCTCGAGGTCGAGCTGATCGAGCGTCGCGCGGATCTCGGCGAGACGCGCGGTGAGCTGTTCGATCGGCGGCTGGTCGTCCGGCACCGGTACGTATTTTTCGCGCCGCCGCTGCACGCTCAAACGAATCGCGCACGCCTCGGCCTCGAGGTCGTCCTTCTGTCTCATCATCGACCCGAGCCTGTCCTCGGTCTCGCCGAACGCGCGCACCTCGCGGATCTCGTCTTCGAGCTCGCGCAGGATCAACGCCGTGCGCCAGCGCAGCACGTCCTTCGTCACGTGCACGTCGCCGAACATGTGATCGCCGACGTAGAGGATCTCGTAGCCGGAGACGCCGAGGTATTGCTCGATGTTGGCGGCGGAGCCGCCGAGGAAGACGGCGTTTTCGCGGAGGCCCGTGACCGTCGGTTTCAGCAGCCCTTCCTCGGTGACGACTTCGAAGAGCGGACTCTTCGTGGTGAAGAATTCCGGCTTGCGCGCGCCGACGATCACGACGTCGAAGAGATCGCGCCAGCCGCCGCCGGGGAGGAACGGATCGAACGCCGCGGCCATCATCGGGACGGTGTAGGTCCACTCGGAGTTGGTGATCAGCAGCAGCTTCTTGCCGGCGTGTTTCTGATCGAGAAGAGCGGTGACGACGTCGGGATCCTTGACGACGAAGCGATCGGGCGACGCGAGAATCTCCGCCTTCAGTTTTCCTTCGGCGTGGATCGAGTCGAGCGCCGCCCGCAGCTGCCGGTACAACTCTTCGTAGCCCATCACGCCGGGGAGCAATTGCCGGTCGAGCAGGTCGACGAGCTGCGCGAAGAGGCACCCTTCGCTGAGCGAAAAGAGCGTGTTCATGAACACCCAGCGGCGCTCGCTCAACTCGACGACCGTGCGCGCGTAGGTCTTGCGCTGCTCCTCCCACGGCATCGGCGCGGTGCCGTGCACGGCGCGCTTGATGAAGCCGAAGCGATTCGCCTTGACGAGATTTCCGAGCTCGATGTCCATGATCAGCCCGCGCGTGACGGTCTGCGCGTCGAACTTCAGATCGCCGACCGGCCAATTCTTCGCCAGGAAGAATTCCTTGACATGGTTGTACGCGAGCTCCTCCCAGATCGCGGAGTCGTACTGGACGAGCGTGTAATCCATGTCGTAGCCGATCGCGCGGATCGAGCGCAGGTTCAGCGTGCGGTTGCAGAAGACGCCGCGCTGGGGCGGGCAGGTCGTGTAGTGATAGCGCTCGCTCACTGAATGTTCGCCGTCACATCGAACGACGTTGCGACGCTGGGGTCATTCTTCGCCGTCACCTTCACGCTCTCATGCAGCGTCCCCGCTTTCGCGCGTGCGCCGTCGATCGTGACCGTCACCGTCTCTTTCGCCTTCGGCGGGATGAGCGCGACGTATTCGTAGTAGAGACAGCGGCACGCGGAGCGCCCGACCTGCATCGTCACCGGCTGTTCGCTTTCGTTGCGCACCGTGAATTGCCGCGTGGCGCGCGTGCCTTTGCGGATCGTGCCGTAGTCGGCGGATGCGGGCGTGGCGGTCAACACGCTGACGACTGCCGGCTGCTCGACGACGGTGGACGGCGCAGTCGTCGAAGAAGCCGACGTCGTCGCGGCCGGCCGATCGGCGATTGCATTCGCCTTGTTGCGATCGGAGCCCGGCTTCCAAATGAGCCAAGCGATCGCGGCGAGCGCGAGCAGCGCGGCGACGACGATCAGGACGAGCGGCGACCGCGAGGAGCGCGGCGCGTCGTAGTCGGCGATGCCGTCGGCCCCGCGAGGCGGCGGCACGAGCGGGCGCATGCCCGGCTGGAGATCATCGACTTTCGCGAGCGCCGCATCCATCTCGGCGATCAAGCGGTTGTACTCCGCGGCGAAGCGTTCGGTCGGCGCGTCGGCGGCGAGCTGGTGCAACGACTCGCGATGGCGGCGGTAATGCTGCCGCAGCTCATCGATTTCCCGCGCCCGATCCGCACGGCTGACGTTAACGGTGCCGAAGTCGTCGGACATAAACGCGATTCTAACTCGTGCTCATCCCGTGCCCGCGCCCGCTCCCGGGACGGGGGCGACGAATTTGCTGCGCTCGCCACCCACCCCGGGCGCGGAAGCGGGCGCGGGCGGGGGCGGGCGTGGGTTTAGATCGGAAGCCAGTACGAGAACTTGATGAGAAACACATCCTCGCTCGGTGCACCCGGCAACGCCGCGAGATCGCGGCGGAAGCGGAAGTCCCCGATCGGGACGACATCCGAACGGTTCTCGTTCCACACGACGTACAGCGCCGATCCCGGGCGGAACTCCCAGCGCACGACGGCGCTGCCGCGGACGCTGCGGAAGTTGAAGTCGGGATTGAATGCGCTGCCGTCGATCGGCGTGTATTGGTCGTCGCGCGGGCGGACGAGTTGTTTGAAATCGTAGTAGTCGCCGCTGGCGATGAACGGCTGCAGGTAGAGCTGCGCGGACAGGCGCGAGTTGACCGTCCACTCCGTCCGGATGCCGAGCTCCAGCGAGCGTTGCTCGATCGTCGAGAAGATGTAGCGCTTGCCGTACGTCGGCGTGTACTTCGGATCGTCGATCGTCGTCACGTACTGCTTGATCGTCTTCGTGCGGCCGTACGTCGGCGAGAGCACGAAGCGCAGCGCGGGATTGGGGCGATACGACAGATACGTGCCGATCCAGTTCTCCGAGCCGCCGTCGTGGACATCGACATGCTCGGCCCAGTTCTCGTAATAGAACTTGCCGCGGCTGTCGTTGCCGAATCCGACGTTGAGGAAGTGGTTGCCCGGCCCGATCACCGCGGGACCGCCGCGCGTGCGCTGGTCGTCGGTGTAGTCGAGACGGCCGCCGGTCGAGATCCACATGTACTTGTAGTTGAGAAACTGCCAGTAGAAGTTCGACGAGATGCCGTTCGCGGTCGTGTCGCCGTCGAAGTTGAAGTTCTGATACTTGCCGATCCACCAGCTGATCTCGCGCGTCCGCTTCGTGACCTCGGGGTTGTAGTACTGCAGCACGGCGTGGGTGGCGATGGCGTCGACGCGCGGCAGGAAGCCGACGTCGTTCACTTCGAACCCCGGCGAGAGCATTTGCACCTGGAAGCTCGGGCGCAGCTTGCCGTTCTGCTTCGCGAACATCACGCGGCCCATGTATCCGCTGAGCGACGTCTTCGTCGGATCGTATTCGACGTGATCCGCGTCAGGCCGCTGGTAGTAACGCGCGCTCGAGCGCTGCGTCGCCGCGATCGCGCCCTCCGAACCGTTCACGAGCGTCGAGCCGCCGAGCCACTCGAGCAGCCAGTCCTTCTTCTTGAAGAACGTGTGGCCGTCGACGCCCGCGAAGTACGCGTTCTTGCGCAGATACGGATCGAGATTGTCCGTCAGCTTGCGATTGACGCCGGTGAACATGAAGCCGATGCGCGAGTTGCCGTACTCCTTCGTCGCGCGCGCGACGGTGTAATTGGTCATCGGCTCAACGGTCTGTTGCCCGACTGCCGGGCCGGCGCGGAACCACGCCTGCTCTTTGTCGGTCAGCGCATCGAGCACGCCGATCGTCCAGCCGTTGCCGATCTTGCCCGTGACTTTTGCGGCGCCGAGGATCGTGGTTTGGCCGGGAGCGTCCACGAAGTCGACGTTGGTGATGCCCTGCTCGCGCAAGCCGTCGACGAATTGCGGATCGACGAAGCCCTGCGGCGAACGGCCGATGCGGCGCGAATAGAAGAACGTCGGGAACGACATGTTGAAGCCCCAGCGGCTGTTCGCGGGGCCGTTGCCGAAGTTGAAGATGTTCTTCCCTTCGGTGAAGAACGGGCGCTTCTCGGGAAAGAACGTCTCGAACTGCGAGAGGTTGATGACCGCGGGATCGACTTCGACCTGTCCGAAGTCGGGATTGATGGTTCCGGTGAGCGTGAGGCTCGACGTCAATCCGTATTTGACGTCGACGCCGGCATCCATTCCCTGCGCGGATGAGTGGACAAACGGGTTGTCGAACTTCGTGTGCATGTCGTTGCGCGCGACGCCGTACGGGACGATCTCGAACGCGCGCTTCGGCTTGATGCCTTCGATGCCGGTGAGGTCGGCGAACTTGGAGATGAACGCGCTCTCTTTTTTCGGCGTGAACGCGAGGCGCGAGCTCTCATGCAGGCGCGCGTTCCAGCGGCTGATGTTGAAGCCCCACACGTACACCGGCCTGTCCGGAAAACGCAGCTGCGAATACGGAATCCGCACTTCGGCGATCCAGCCCTGCGGCACGATCTTCGCCGCCGAGTCCCACACCGCATCCCAGCTCGAATCGTCGTAGATGTCGTTGTAGAGGATCATGTCCATCTGCACGTTCGACGCGTTGACGACGAAGGCCGCGCCGTTCTGGCGGTCGTGCTGCGAGTCGATGCTGATGCGGATGTAGTCGCCGTTATTGAGATCGTTGTCGCGGCGCGCGAGGAGCGGCGTGGCCTTGCCGCTGTCTTCCATCAGGCAGCCGAAATAGATCGCGTCGTCGTCATACACGACGCGGCATTTCGTCTGCTGCGTGGCCGGCTGTCCTTCATTCGGATCGCGCTGCGTGAAGCCGGTGATCTCCTGCGCCTTCTGCCACGCTTCGTCCGAGAGGTCGCCGTCGAGAACGGGAGCCTTCATCGCGCGCACGGCCTGGAACGTGAGGTTCGCCGGCGCGGCGCCCTCGGCGCGAACAATTGCAGCTGACAGCATGTTGCAGATCAGTAGAAGAAGGGCGATGCGGTGGAGTCGGTGCTGCATTGGTTCCCTCTCGTACAGGAAGTGAGATAGCTTGTCGTTTCATGGCTAAAGACGCAGCATCCGCTACGAAGTTAGCTTCGCCAATGAAAAAAAGATGTGAACGGTCCGAAACCGGATATGAAGAAAGTGCTGGGTGCTGAGTGCTGGGTGCTGCGTATCCGCCCGATGCAGCTCAGCACCCAGCACCCAGCACCCAGCACGAGTCATCCATGAAGGTGTACATCGGCCAGATCAATCCGACGATCGGCGCGTTGTCGGCGAACTTCGATGCGATCCGCCGCGCGTACGACGAAGGCGTGCAGGCGGGAGCGGACGTGGTGATGGTGCCGGAGCTCGCGCTGACCGGCTATCCGCCGCGCGATCTGCTCGACCGGCAGTTCTTCATCGACGCGACCCAGAAAGCAAAGGACGATCTCGTCGCGATGACGGGCGACACGACGCTGATCTTCGGCTGTCCGGTTCCGAATCCATCGTGGTGCGGAAAGCCGCTGCACAACGCCGCGATCATCGCGCGCAATGGAACGGTGCTGCTCGAACAGCACAAGAACCTGCTGCCGACCTACGACGTGTTCGACGAGCTGCGCTACTTCGAGCCGGCCAGGAGCGTCTCGATCGTCGAGATCGCCGGCAAAAAGACAGGCGTGTCGATCTGCGAGGACTACTGGTTCGACGACGAGGTCTTCGACAAGAAGCTGTACTGCCGCAATCCGGTCGAAGAGCTCGCGCGCCAGGGCGCGGAAGTGCTGCTCAACATTTCGGCGTCGCCGTTCAACGCCGGCAAGCGCCGCGCGCGGTACGAGATCTTCTCGCGCATCGCCGCGCACTACCGGTTGCCGCTCGTGTACGTGAACGTCGTCGGCGGCAACGACGAGCTGCTGTTCGACGGCTCGTCGATCGTCTTCGACGCGAACGGACAGACGATTTTCTGCGCGCCGGCATTCGAAGAGAGCAACGCGCTGGTCGAGCTGCAAGGCTCGCCGTGCGACTCGATCGCCTCAATGGATGAGGACGAAGAAATCGCGCGCGGCCTGATCCTCGGGCTGCGCGACTACATCCGCAAATGCGGCTTCACCAGTGTTGTCGTTGGTCTGTCGGGCGGCATCGACTCCGCCGTCACCGCCGCGATCGCGGTCGAAGCCCTCGGCGCGCAGCACGTCACCGGCATCGCCATGCCGTCGCAATTCTCGTCGCAGCATTCGGTCGACGACGCGCGCTTCCTCGCGAAAAACCTCGGCATCGCCTTTCACATGGTCCCGATCGGAAACGTCTACACGCCGTACGAGCGCGCGATGGAGAAGCTGTTCGGCGAGAACAAATTCGACACCGCAAACGAGAACGTGCAGGCGCGCATCCGCGGAAACATCCTCATGGCGTGGTCCAACCGCACCGGCGCGATGGTGCTGTCGACCGGCAACAAGTCCGAGATCGCCGTCGGCTACTGCACGCTCTACGGCGACATGTGCGGCGGTCTCGCCCTCCTCGGCGACGTCTACAAGACGATGGTCTACAAGATCGCGCACTGGCTCAATCGCGAGCGCGAAGTGATCCCGCGCTCGACGATCACCAAAGCGCCGTCCGCGGAGCTGCGTCCGAACCAAACCGACCAGGACACGCTGCCGCCGTACGACGTCCTCGACGGGATTCTCAAGCTGTACATCGAGGAGTGGAAAGAAGTCGACGCGATCTCCGCCGCCGGCTTCGACCGCGCGCTCGTCGAGCGCATTTTGAAAATGGTCGACACCGCCGAGTTCAAACGCCGCCAGGCCGCGCCGACGATCCGCGTGTCGGAGAAAGCGTTCGGCAGCGGACGCGACATGCCGATCGCGCAACGGTGGCGCAGGGAGCCGGCCCGCTTCGTCAAATGAAGCCGCTCGCACCGCACACACCTCTCACCGACTATTACGGCGATCCGTCGCAACGCGAGCATTACGTGCGCGAGATCTTCGACGAGACCGCGCCGTGGTACGACTGGGCGATCCGCTTCATGTCGTTCGGCTCCGGCTCGTGGTATCGCCGCGAAGCATTGAAGCGCATCGGATTGAAACCGGGCATGCGACTCCTCGACATCGCGACCGGCACCGGCGTCGTTGCGCGCGCGGCCGCGGAAGTGACCAACGACGGACGCGCGATCGTTGGCATCGACGCGAGCATCGGCATGCTCCACTCCGGCCACGTGCAAAGCGCGAAAGTGCAGGGCGCGGCCGAGGCGATTCCGATTCGCTCGCAATCCTTCGACGCACTCACGATTGGCTTCGCCTTGCGACACTTCGCCGATCTCCGCGCGGTGTTCGAAGAATGCCATCGCGTATTGCGCCCTGGCGGACGCGTGCTGATTCTCGAGATCACCGCGCCGGAGTCGCGCATCCCCCGCGCGCTCCTCGGCGCATACATGGGCCGCATCCTCCCCGCCGCGATCCGCATCCGCACCCGCAGCGCGCGCGCCGCCGAACTGTTCCGCTACTACTGGGACACGACGCGCGACTGCGTGCGTCCCGACGTGATCCTCGACGCGCTGCGCGCGGCCGGCTTCGCGGACGTGCAGCGGAATGTGGAATTGGGGATCTTCAGCGAGTACTCGGGGACGGTGAATGACCAGAATTTGCTCATGCGGCTCTGAGCGTCAGAGTCGGATGACCCCCGCGTCCGCATGAATGATCAGAATTTGCTCGTGCGGCTCTGAGCGTCAGAGCCGGATAACCCCCGCGTCCGTATGAATGACCCCCACGTCCGCGTGAATGACCTCCGCGTCCGTATGAACGACCGGAATTTGATCACGCGGCTCTGAGCGTCAGAGCCGGATGACCTCCGCGTCCGTATGAATGACCGGAATTTGGTCACGCGGCTCTGAGCGTCAGAGCCGGATGAGCCCCGCGTCCGTATCAATGACCTCTGCGCCCGTATCAATGACCTCCGCGTACGTATTGATGACCTCCGCGTCCGTATGAATGACCGGAATTTGGTCATGCGGCTCTGAGCGTCAGAGCCGGATGAGCCCCGCGTCCGTATCGATGACCCCCGCGTCCGTATCGATGACCCCCGCGTCCGTATGAATGACCCGGATTTGGTCACGCGGCTCTGGGCGGATGGCTTTCGCTCACGCTTCTGCGGCCGCCCGCGCCTCTTCCAATCGCTTGATCTGAATCTCCAGAAATTCTTTCAGCGACTCTTCCTGATCGGTGGGAATCGCGTTGAACTCGATCGCCGAGCGGAACACGTACTCCGGACCTTTGTCGCCGCGGCGTACCTGCACGATCGAGCGCAGCACTTCGCATGGGACGTAGATGCCGCCGTAGCTCGGAAAAATCAGTGTGGCCGAGGAGCCGGCGCGGACGGGAGAGCGATGAATGACGGCGGCGCCGTGCAGGCTGAGATCGATCAATTCGCCGTTCACGTCGGAGAGCTGCACGGGAATTGACGCGGTGGCGTAGCGCTCCGACTTGCGGCGGTCTCGCGAAGACATCGAAACGATTATAAGTGGCCGCTCGCCCTGAGACCGTGGACGAAGTCGTGCGCGACCTTCGCGGCCGCGAATTCTGCAGCGCCGGCATTCTCAGCGATGAGCGCGAACGCGACCTTCGGATGATCGGCCGGCGCGAAGCCGACCATCAATCCATCGTAGCCGCGCTCGCGCGCTCCGGCCGTGCCGGTCTTCAGCGCGAGCGAAACGCCGTCGACTTGCGCGCGACGTCCCGTTCCTTTCGGACGAGTGACGACGGCCTGCATCGCGGCGATCACGCGCTCGACCGCTTCGCGCGGCGCGATCTTTTCGCTCTTCGATTGCGGAACGCTACGCGTTTCGCCGAGAAACGAACGGCGGTCGCGCACGAGACGCGGCGTCGACCACACGCCGCGATTGGCGAGCATCGACGCGATCATCGCGAGGTGCAGCGTCGTCACGCTCTCGTGCGCGAGGCCGATCGAGTAGAAGCCGGTCTCGAAGTGATTGAAGATCTCGCCGACCGTTTTTCCGAGCGGCACGGCGAAGAGGCCGAGGTGCGCGGCGCCGTCGAAACCGGCGCGATGGTGAAAGGCGCGCAGGCGATCGAGTCCGATTTTCAAACCAATGTCCGCGAAGGCGACATTGCATGACTCGGCGAGCGCTTCGTCGACGTCGGGAAGAACGCCGTGTCCGCCGGGATGCCAGTCGCCGAAATGGCGGCCGTCGATGTCGAGCGAGCCTTTGCAGTCGTAGGGGAAAAGCGAATTCACGTCGACGTGATTCGTCAGCGCGGCGAGAAGCGTGAGCACTTTGATCACCGAGCCTGGCTCGTACTGGCGCTGCAGCGGATCGGGTGATGTCGTCGCGATCGCGAGGATCTCGTTCGTGCGCGGATCGATCGCGACGAGCGATGCGTGCAGATCGCCGAGCGCAACGAGCGCGGCGCGCTGCACGTTCGAGTCGAGCGTCGTCGTGACGCGCTCGTGAATGCCCGCGCGCCTAGACGCGAAGAGCGCGGCGACCGGCTGGAAATCAGGATTGAGGGAGAGCGGATGTCCGTCGCGGTCGTAGACGAACGGATAGACGCCGTTGCGCCGCTCGACCGCGGCGGCGCGATATTGCGCGACGTGATCAGGCGCGGGCAGCTCGGAGGAACAGGCAACGGCGATCAAACATGCAATGAGCCATCGTCGCTTCTCCATCACTCCACGCTCGAAGCTGCAATCGTTCTGCCCGCGATACACTTGAAAATTGTTCGCCACCGTCCCGCCGCCGCCCCAGCGACTGCTCGTCTTCGCGCGACTGCCCGAGCTAGGCCGCGTGAAGACGCGGCTCGCGTCCGCGATCGGCGACGAGCGCGCGCTCGCGGTGTACGAGGCGATGCTGCGCGAGCTGATGGCGTCGATCGGAGAGTCGACTCCCGAAACCGAGATCGAATTCCTCTGGGTCCCGACGCCGCAAGCGAACGGCGAGCTGCTGCGCCGCGCGTTCGCGCATTACACCGTCGCGATGCAGACCGGCAACGATCTCAGCGAGCGGTTGTCGATGGCGTTCTCGGAGCGGTTCTTCTTTCATCGCACCGAGAAAATCATCGCCATCGGCGTCGACGATCCGGTGCTCCCGCGCGCGCTCATCGACGACGCCTTTGGGCTGCTCGACTCGTGCGAGTACGTCGTCGGGCCGGCGAAAGACGGCGGCTACTACCTCGTCGGCTGCCGCGCCGGCGCGTTCGATCCCGACGTGTTCACCGGCATCGAGTGGGGCACGTCGCGCGTGCTGGCGGAAACGCTGCAGAAGATCCGCGCGCTCGGCAGCACGATGGCGCTGCTCCCCGAGCGCTACGACATTGATACAGTGGAAGACCTCGAGCGATTCGAGCGCGAGCAGCACGCACTGACATGAAGATCCTCAACGCGGAGCAGATGAGGAACATCGACCGCCGCGCGATCGATCGCTTTGGCGTGCCGTCGATCGTGCTGATGGAGAACGCGGCGATCGCCGTCGTCGACGCGATCTTCACGCACTACCCGAACAGCGAGCGCGTGGCGATCGTCTGCGGGATCGGACAGAACGGCGGCGACGGATTCGCGGTCGCGCGCCATCTCGAGAACCGCGGCGTCGTGCCGATCCTCATCATCGCCGGCGACCGCGCGAAGATCACCGGCGACGCGCTCACCAATCTCCTCATCTGCGAGCGCCTCGGCATCCCGATTTACGACGACCTCGCCCACGCGTCGGATGCGGATCTCCTCGTCGATGCGATCTTCGGCACCGGCCTCAATCGCGCGCCGGCCGGCATCTACGCCGACGTGATCCGCGACATCGCCGAGCTGCGCATTCCCGTCCTCGCGATCGATCTGCCGAGCGGCGCGAATGCGTCGTCGAGCGAGCCGTTCGAGCCGTGCGTGCAGGCCGAAGTGACGGTGACGTTCGCGGCGCCGAAGCTGTGTCACGTGTTCGAGCCGGCGGCGCTCTACTGCGGCGAAGTGATCGTCGCCGACATCTCGATTCCCGACATCGCCGTTGACGAAGAAGGGGTGACGCTCGCGCTCATCACGCCGAAGAGCGTGCAGCCGCACATCGCGCCGCGCCTCGCCGCAACGCACAAAGGCACGTACGGCCACGTCGCCGTCATCGCCGGCTCACCCGGACGCAGCGGCGCCGCCGTGATGTGCGCGCGCGGCGCGATCCGCGCGGGGGCGGGGCTCGTGACGGTGATGACGGATGAGGAGACGGCGAAACTCGTGCACGTTGGGTGTATCGAGGCAATGACGATGACTGGTGGAGCGGCGGCCGCCTCGGCCGCCGACCTCTCGCGAGAACCCGGCGGCCGAGGGCGGCCGCCGCTCCACAGGTTTAGCGCGGTATTGATCGGGCCTGGCCTGGCGGACAACGAAGAGTCCTACGAAAAAGTGCGCGCGACGATCGCCAACATCGACCTCCCGATGATCATCGACGCCTCCGCGCTGAACGCGTTTGCGTCTCGCGCAAACGAGATCAATCCGCGCTCGCTGCCGCGCGTGATCACGCCGCATCCCGGCGAGCTTGCGCGGATCATGAACACGGACACGAAAGCGATCAACGACGATCGCATCGCGGCTGCGCGCGAAGCGGCGCGCGCGTGCAACTGCGTGGTCGTGCTGAAGGGATATCAGACGCTCGTCGCGGAGCCGGACGGTCACGTGTTCGTGAATCCGACCGGCAATCCGGGAATGGCCACGGGCGGGATGGGCGACGTGCTCTCCGGCGTCGTCGCTGCGCTCCTCGGCCGCGGCGTCGATCCGCTCGATGCGGCGTGCGCGGCGGTCTATCTGCACGGACTCGCCGGCGACATCCTCAAAGACGAGATCGGCGACATCGGTCTCTTTGCAACCGAGGTCGCCGATCGGATTCCGCGGGCGATTCAGCGAGCGCGCAACTTCTGAAGATGCGCCGCCGCTTTGCGGAAATGCGCGGCCCCGTATTCGCGCGGCGGACGCGGTGCCGCGAGCGCTTCCGGCGCCCCAATTTCAAGCGTTGCGGGCGCGGGCGCGGCTTTCGGATACATCTCGGCGATGAATCTCTTGTCGTTGTCCGAGAGGTCCGTGTTGTTCGCCGTCGCCTTTCCGCTGGCGATCAGCTTTCCGGGGAACGCGTAGAGCATGATCGACTTCGCATCGAAGTCGGTCGCGTTGAGCTGATCGACGCTGTACTTCTGCACGATGTTGAAGTCGATCTGCGCCTTCGACCAGTTGTTCGGCGGGCCGCTGAACACGCGATAGACCTCGTTCAGATTCCACTTGATGCCGGCCTGCGGGTTCTGATGTTCGTGAATCGCGCTGAGCGCGTGTCCGAATTCGTGCAGCACGACGCGGCGCCATTCCTCCTCCGGCGTCGAGTCGCGCAGCCAGCCGTAGTTCATCGTCGGGTCGGTTTTCGGAAACGCGTTGGTGAGCAGCGAGTCCGTGCCGAGGGCCGACCACGAGCCGGCTTTGCGAAACGAGATGCGGATCTCCGCGCTCGCGCCGCCGTTGAAGTCGAAGCCGACGTTCGCGAACTGCAGCCAATGCTCCGCGTACTTTTGCGTGAGGCGTTTCTGCGTCGACGTGCCGTCGAGAAATTTGATCTTCAACTTGCGCCCGTTGTTCCACCGCTTCGGCGTCGCCAGCGCCATCTCCAGCGGATGCACCGGCGCGCCGGGACGCATGATCAACGGCGGCGGCTCGTTGGAGTTGTTCTCGTTCATCGCCAGCACCGCCGCATCCATCGCGTGTTCCGTCTTCACGACGCGGTCGACGCACAACCTCAAGTCATTGAGACCGAGTTTTTTGCGTTCCATGCAAAGCCTCCTTTTGGGACGAAGGACATCATTGTGCTCCTAATTTGCGCTGCGCGCGATGGCGGACTGCAGATGGCGGATGGCAGAGCACGGTTTCAGGCTTCGCCATCCGCCATCTGCCATCTGCCATCCGCCGTCTGCCATCTGCCATCTCGTGTTCAGGCGCGGCAATACAATCCTCGCGATGAAGTTCGTTTGCCTCACTGAGTCCGACAGCGAACGCGCAGCCCGCGAGATCGCGCGCTCCCTTTCGCCGAACGCGGTCGTGCATCTCGTCGGCGATCTCGGCGCGGGAAAAACGTTTGTCGCGCGCGCGATTGCGGCAGAGCTGGGCGCGGATCCGAAAGAAGTCGCGTCGCCTTCGTTCGCGATCATTCACGAGTATCCGCGCACCGGCGCGCCTTCGATCATTCACATCGACGGCTATCGCCTTTCCGAAAATCGGCGGGAGTGGCTGGAGATCGGGATCCCCGAGCTTCTCACCGGGCCCGGCATTAAATTGATCGAGTGGCCGAAGCGGGAGTTCGAGGAGTTCGAGGACTCGCACGTCGAGGTCGCGATCGAGGTGCGTGATGACGGTGCGCGCGAGATCACGGTTCATTGATCCATTCGTCATCCTGAGCCGCGCAGACGGCGAAGGATCTCGAAATGCGACACGGTTGCGTAGTTTGAGATCCTTCGCTTTGCTCAGGATGACGGGAGCGTTGTTCATTCTGTTGGCAACGATCCCCGCGTTTGCACAACCGCAACTGAAGCCAGCCCCCGAGGCGGCGAAAGTGTCGGCGTGGCTGCGCGAGCTGCCGCCGGCGAAGCCGGGCGCGTCGTTCTTCGGCGTGTTAGGCGGAATCTCCGCGACGCACCTCGGCCCCGGCATCGGCGTCGTGCGGCAGTCGGGGCCGGCGGCGCTCTACGACAACACGTCCGCACTCGACGGAACACGCGAGTCGATCCGCATCCGCGTCGATTACCTGAAAAATCTGGCGAACGCGGGCATCACGTCGTTTCGCGACGTGCAGAACGTTCCGTGGGGACTCATCGAGGTCTCGCCGAGTCGCTATCAATTCGAAGTCATCGACAGCCTGCTGTCGTCCGTCGCCGCGGTCAACGGCTCGTATGTCGGCACGGTGATGCCGTACGCGTCGTGGGACCTCGCGTCGTACGCGCCGACGACGAGCGAGATGTGCAAGCGGTTGCTCACCGAGGATTTTTTCTACCTGCAGGGAGACGGGCGGATGGATCGCTATCGCGACGAGGCCGCGTACCTGCGATTCCTCGAGCGCGTGGTGGAGCGATACGACGGCGACGGCATCGACGACGCGCCGGACCTGAAGGCGCCGATCAAGGCGTGGCAGATTCACAACGAGCCGGAAGGCGATCAGTGCGGACTGTTCCGCTTCGACGTCGCCGCGTTCGTGCGGCTGATGCAGATCAGCGCGGAGGTGATTCATCGCTCGTGCAGCGACTGCGTCGTCGTCAACGGCGGCGCGGGCATTCCGCTGTTTCACGAGAATCGCAATCCCGTGCCGGCGGGCGTGACGTTCTGGCGCGACTACGCCGCGATGGGCGGCGCGCCGTACATCGACGTCATCGCCGCGCACTACAACCAGGGCAAAGATCCCGACCACGGAAACATCGACGATCTCGAATATCAGATCCGCCGCCTCCGCGAGCTCCTCGGCAACAACAAGCCGGTCTGGCTGACCGAATTCGGAGTCTTCGTCGGATTCGGCGGCAATTTCTCTGCGCTCTCCGAGGCCGATGCGGCGGCGTGGTATGTCCGCTTCTATACCTCCGGACTCGCCGCCGGTGCGACGAAGTTCTTCTCCGACGCGCCGTCGTTCGTGCAGATCGACGGCACGGTCTATCTCCCGTACTTCGTCAACAAGTTGATCGATGCGAAGCTCGGCGGATTCCTGGCAGCGCAGAAAATCGCGGGCGGCCAGTACTACTTCCGCATGAACGGACGCGACGTGTACGTGCTGTGGAGCGGCATGCCGCCGGCGCTGCGCGGCAGCGTGAACGTGACGGACATGTACGGCAATCGCAGCACCGCCGACGCGGCATCCTTGCATCCGTCGGAAGCGTCGCCGCTCATTGTCGAGCCGGTGTTCGCAAAGCGACGGTCGGTTCGCTGATCAACCCTCGTGTGGGGCAGGTTTTCCAACCTGCCCCCCGGGGGCGGGCTGGAAAGCCCGCCACCACACCGGGGGCTAACGTTGCAAGAGCGCGAGCGCGTTGCGGCGTCCCGGCGCGTCGTGCAGCACGCGCTGCACTTCGGCACGCGCTTCGTCGCGCTTGCCGAGGTCGAGCAGCATTTCCGCGAGCAGCTCGCGCGCGGGAATGATCGCGCCCGGCGTCACGGGATGCTTGTCCGTCGATGACTCGAGATCGGCCGACGCGCGCATCTGCTGCAGCGCCTCGTCGTCGTTCTTCTCCGCGTGCGCGATCCACGCCGATACGGCGAGCCGTTGAATCTCGACCTGGTCGGCCCAATAGCCGTTCTTCTGATCGACGAGCTTCTGATGAATCGCAGCGAGCCGCGCGAGCGCCTCGCGCGCGACGTCGAGCTGGTTCGAGCGCGCGCCTCCGATTCCTCGCGCGAAATGAATGTTCGCTTCCGCGTACGGCACCTGGTCCCACGCGATCACGCCCGGCACTTTCAACGCTGCCGCTTCTTTCCACTGACGCCGCTCGAGCGCGAACCGCTCCGGCGATGCACTGAGCGCGTATGCGGCCGCGAACTGGCTCGGCTTGTCGACCTGCGTGACCGCGTTCAGTTTGTCTACGAGCTTGCGCGCCGATTCGATCTCGCCTTTCTGCAGGTACGCGTACACGAGGTAGTCGACCGCGTGCAGCTCGTCGAATGACGTGCCGTTCGGCATCGTCATGACGAGATGATCGTGTGCCGCTTTCGCCGATGCGAGGTTCGACGCGATCGACTCGTCCCACAGGCCGAGGCGCGTGAAGATGTGCGAGGGCATGTGCAATGCGTGAGGCGAAGCCGGAGCGAGCTTCGCGTAGCTGCGCGCGGCGGGCAACGCGAGCGCGGCGAGATCGGGATAGTCGAAGCTGTGAATCAGATAGTGCGCGATGCCGGGATGCTCCGGCTCCAGCGGCAGGATGCGATTGAGAATCGCCGCCGCTTCTTTCTGCTTCGCGTATGTTTTGTCCTTCGGATTCACGGTACCGAGGATTGCGAGCGCGTGGAAGATCGCAGCCTCGTGGTCGTTCGGATTGGCGCGTTCGAGCGCGGCCATCTTCTTCTCGTACTCAATCATCCCGTTCGCGTGATCGCCGGGTGAGAAGTACGTCGCGATCGCGTCGATGAACTTATCCTCGCGCTCGCTCTTCGCGCCGATGAGGATCGCTTTCTGGATGGCGTCATCCAGAACCTTGCGCTCGTCCGCGGTCGGCGGCGCCCAGATCGGATGCAGGTTCGACATCGCCACGCCCCACCACGCCATGCCGCACGTGCCGTCCGCGGCCGCGGCGTTGCGGAACGCCTTCTCCGATTCCGCGTACCAGAACGAATGCAGCAGCGCGAGTCCGCGATCGATCTCTTTCTGCGCCGCGGCGTTGCATGTCGTGGCGATGTGCGCCTTGCCGACGTTTCCGGGATCGTGATCGTGATGCATGGGGTCGTGATCGGCGAGAATAAGGACCGTGAGCAGCGCAAACATCGACATCGAAATCACCTCCGAAGTCATCGCCTCGCACGGCATCACGCCGGACGAGTATCAGCGGATCGTCGAGATTCTAGGACGTGCGCCGAATTACACCGAGCTCGGCATCTTCTCGGTGATGTGGTCGGAGCATTGTTCGTACAAATCATCGCGCGTGCATCTGCGCAATTTTCCGACGAGCGGACCGCGCGTCGTGCAGGGTCCCGGCGAGAACGCGGGCGTGATCGACATCGGCGACGGCTACGTCGCCGCGTTCAAGATGGAATCGCACAATCACCCGTCGTTCATCGAGCCGTATCAGGGCGCGGCGACCGGCGTCGGCGGAATCCTGCGCGACATTTTCACGATGGGCGCGCGTCCGATCGCGTGTCTCGACTCCCTGCGATTCGGCGAGCTCGACGCGCCGCGCATGAAGTATCTCGTCGACGGTGTCGTGCGCGGCATCGGCGGCTACGGCAACTGCATCGGCATCCCGACGGTCGGCGGCGAGACGTCGTTCCACGCGTCGTACAACGGCAACATCCTCGTCAACGCGTTTGCCCTCGGCGTCACGAAGCGCGAGAAAATTTTCAAAGGGACGGCGAGCGGCGTCGGCAACCCCGTGATCTACGTCGGCTCGAAAACGGGACGCGACGGCATTCACGGCGCGACGATGGCGTCGGCGGAATTCGATGAAGCGTCGGAAGAGAAACGTCCGACCGTGCAGGTCGGCGATCCGTTCACGGAAAAACTTCTGCTCGAGGCGTGTCTCGAGATCATGGACTCCGACGCGGATACTGATAGCCCGGTCGAGGGCATCCAGGACATGGGCGCGGCCGGACTCACGTCGTCGTCGTTCGAGATGGCGGGGCGCGCCGGCACGGGCGTCCGGCTGCAACTCGATCGCGTGCCGGTGCGCGAAAGCGGGATGACGCCGTACGAGATCATGCTCAGCGAGTCGCAGGAGCGGATGCTCATCGTCGCGAAGCGCGGACGCGAAGACGAAGTCGTGCGGACGTTCGAGAAGTGGGACCTCAACGCGTCGGTGATCGGCGAAGTGACGGACGACGGATTCGTGCGGCTGTTCTGGCATGGCGAAGAAGTCGCGGCGATTCCCGTCGATCCGATTTCGACGGAGGCTCCCGTGTACGACCGTCCAATGTCGAAGCCGGTTGTGGGTGCCGCTGCCCTCAGCGGCACCGCGACCGCTGAGGGCAGCGGTCGCCACAAAGAAGATGTGGACCACTCGGATACGCTGCTGCGCCTCCTTGCAACACCGAATCTCTCGTCGAAGCATTGGATCTTCGAGCAGTACGACACGACCGTACGCACGAACACGATCGCCGGTCCGGAGAAGCGCGACGCCGCGATCATCCGCATCAAGGAAACAGGACGCGCGCTCGCAATCACGTCGGACGTGAATCCGATCTACTGCTCACTCGATCCGTACGAAGGCGGCAAGCAGGCGGTCGCGGAAGCGGCGCGCAACGTCGCGGTGAGCGGGGCGCGTCCGGTTGCGATCACGGATTGTTTGAATTTCGGCTCGCCCGAACGGCCGGAGATTATGTGGCAGTTCGCGGAATGCATTCGCGGAATCAGCGACGCGTGCCGCGCGCTCGAAACGCCGGTCGTATCAGGCAACGTGTCGTTCTACAACGAGACCGAAGGCCGCGCGATCCCGCCGACGCCGACGGTGGGGATGGTCGGATGGATGGAGAGCGAACGCGACGGATGCGGACTCGCCTTCACGGACGCCGATCTCGACGTGATCCTCCTCGGCGACTCGCGCGATGAGCTCGGCGGATCGGAGTGGCAGCAGCTCTTCGCGCCGGACGCGATCGCGCGGCCGCCACGCGTCGATCTCGGCCTCGAACGTTCACTCATCGAGCTTCTGCTGTCACTACACGCGTCGAAGCTATTGCGCAGCGCGCACGACGTCTCGAACGGCGGCGTCGCCGTCGCGCTCGCGGAAATGTCGACGAACGGCATCGGCTGTCACGTCGATCTCCTCGGACACGCCGACGCGCTCGACGCAACCGCGCTGCTGTTCGGCGAGTCGCAGGCGCGCGCGATCGTCGCCTGCGCGGCGTCCGATCGCGATCGCGTGCTCGACGCCGCGAACCAGCACGGCATCGCCGCGCTACGCATCGGCCACACCGCCTTCGGCACGTTCCTCATCGAGCGCAACGGCGCGCCGCTCGTGCGCACGACCGCACAGGAACTGACGCGCGTCTGGCGCACCGCCTTCGCGTTGCTCCTGGGCGGCGACACGATCGATGACGTGCTGCGCGGCGTCGGCGAAGAAGCGCCGGAGGTCATGGCGCACTAACGCCCGTACCGCTCCGCGGCGCGCGCTCTCGCACGCGCCGCTTCGATTTCGCGATTGCGGGGCTCGGAGTTGGTGACGAGGCCGTACACGAGGGTGCGCGCCGCCTCGGTGATGTCTTCGAGAGCGCGGTCCCACACTTCCTGGTTCGCCTTCGACGGCGCGTTGAAGCCCGACAGCTTTCGCACGAACTGCAGCGATGCCGCGCGGACTTCATCCTCGGTCGCGGGCGGCTCGAAGTTGAAAAGGACTTTGATGGACCGGCACATGGCCGGCAACTATAGCGCCGGCGTAATCACGCCGCGGCATTCGCCGAAGCCGATGCGCGGGAGTCCGTCGCGCTCGCAGTACGCGCGGAGGATCACTTCGTCGCCGTCTTCGAGAAAGTTGCGCGTCTCGCCGTTCGGCAGCTCGATCGGCGACAACTCGAGCAGGCATCCGGCGGACTCTTTCGCAGGACCGGAGATCGTGCCGCTGGCGAGGAGGTCGCCCGGCTGGAGGTTGCAGCCATTCGAGGTGTGATGGGCAACGAGCTGCGCGACCGTCCAATACATATCGCGGAAGTTGCCGCGGCTGAGGCGCACCGGCTCGTTCATCTTTGCGCTGCGCAGCCAGACTTCAACAGTGATGTCGAACGCGACGTCGTCTGCGAGATGCGGCAGCACCGGATCCTCGCGCTGCGACTGCACGCGATACGGCTCCAGCGCATCCAGCGTGACGATCCATGGAGAGATGGAGGTCGCGAAGTTCTTCGCGAGGAAAGGACCGAGGGGCTGGTACTCCCAAGCCTGGATATCACGTGCCGACCAGTCATTGACGAGGCAGAAGCCGAAGACGTGATCGAGCGCCTCGTTCGCGGCGATCGGCGTGCCGAGCGCGTTGCCGCGTCCGATGAATGCGCCGAGCTCGAGCTCGTAGTCGAGGCGCTTCGACGGGCCGAAAGTCGGTGGCGCATTCGCGTCGTCCCGCGTTTGTCCGTTCGGCCGTTTGACCGGTGTGCCGCTGACGACGATCGACGAAGCGCGGCCGTGATAGCCGATCGGGATCCACTTGTAATTCGGCAGCAGTGGATTGTCAGGACGGAACTTCGCGCCGACCCTCGTGGCGTGATGAATGGATGCGTAGAAGTCGGTGTAGTCGCCGATGCGCACCGGCATCAGCATCGTCGCGTCGCGCATCGGGATCAGCTCGGCGTTCGTGTCGAGCAGTTTGCGGATGCGCTGCTTCGTCTCGACGACGTCGCCGCTCGCCATGAACGCGTTCAGCGCCGGCTCAGGGAGCCAACCGTGTAAATCGAGGATGTTGTCTTCGATCGCGGTGCAGACGTGCGGCTCGCCATCGGCATCGAAGACGCCGAACGGGAGGTTCTCGATCGGGAAGTCGGTCGTGTTCATCGGTTGCGCGGTTCCGCGGTCGCACGGTTACGTAGTTCCTTTTCGCCGCGCAACCGCGTAACCGCGCGACCGCGCAACCAATTTACAGCCATCCGAGTGCCTTCAAATCGTCGATCGGCTCTTCGAAGGAGCACGAGCCGAAGGAGAGCGCGAAGTTCTTGCGCGTGTCTGCGAGCTGTTCGGTGCTGATCGTGTATCCGCGCCAGCGTACGTTTTCATCGCTGAACGAAAACGCGCCCTCATCGGTTTCGCGCAAGATCGATTCCGCGTGATCGATCATCGCCGCGGCGAGGAACACGTTCACGAATCCATGCGCGTCGCCGCTGCGGATCGGATGATGCAATCCCGCGGTTGCCTTGAACGCGACTCCTGCGCTGTTGCACGCGCGCAGGAATTCCGCGACATGCTCGACCGATGGAACCACATCACCGCCGGTGCGAATCTTCGCGCGGAGACCGCGTCGCGCAAGCTCCGGAATCAGCGCGTTGTCGGCGATCTCGACGAACGCGCGATCGCGCGCCGAGTCGAGATCCTTCACCTCGTCGACGCCGAGAATCGTCAGCGGGAAGTCGCGCGGCACTTCATCGACGCGGTCTTTCGGGACGACGAACGGCCCGAGGGCGAACGCGTATTCGCCGTCGCGATAGTGCGCATAGTTGCGTACCGCGTCGTCCATCGACAGCGCGGCCGGCGGAAAGAGTCCCGCGTAATCGATGAGATGATCGAGGAAAACGTGTAGCGACTTTGTCATTCGGATCGGAAGTTTTTCTGGAGGCCTTGCCAGCATTTCCAGTAGTCGCGCTGCAGCGCCGGCGTCTCCATCGCGAAGCGCGTCGGATGAATGATGAAGCGGCTCTCGAACATGAATGCGAGCGTGTCGCCGAGGTAACGCGGCTCGAGCTTCGCGGCCGAGGCGGCGTCGAAGGTTGGGGCGTCGGGGCCGTGGCCGGACATACAGTTGTGCAGGCTCGCGCCGCCCGGCACGAAGCCTTCCGCCTTCGCGTCGTACGCGCCGAAGACGAGGCCCATGTACTCGTTCATCACGTTGCGGTGGAAGTACGGCGGGCGGAACGTGTCCTCCGCCACCATCCAGCGCGGCGGAAAAATCACGAAGTCACAATTCGCCGTTCCGGCGATCTCGCTCGGCGACGTCAGCACCGTGAAAATCGAAGGATCGGGATGATCGAACGAGACGGTGTTGATGGCGTTGAAGTTGGCGAGGTCGTATTTGTACGGCGCGTAGTTGCCGTGCCACGCGACGACGTCGAGCGGCGAATGATCGATGCGCGCGGACCAGAGCCGGCCGCCGAATTTCGCGACGAGCGCGAAGTCGCCTTCGCGGTCTTCGTAGGCCGCGACGGGCGTGAGGAAGTCGCGCGGATTCGCGAGTCCGTTCGAGCCGATCGGTCCGAGGTCGGGGAGACGGAATGGAAGACCGAAGTTTTCGCAGACATAGCCGCGCGCTTCGTCGAGCTCGACGCGAAACTTTGTACCGCGCGGGATAACCGCGATCTCGCCCGGCTTCGCCTCGACGACGCCGAGCTCCGTCTTAATGACGAGCGCGCCGCGCTCGGGGACGATGAGCAGCTCGCCGTCCGCGTCATAGAAGAAGCGATCGCTCATCGCGCGATTCGCGGCGTAGATGTGAATCGCGATACCGGCGTTACCACCAATCGTGATCAGCCCATCGACGAAGTCGCGCGCGTCGTCCGGCATCGGCATCGGATCCCAGCGCAACTGCGTCGGCGGCGTCGGCACTTCGTCGAAAGAACCGCGCACGAGTTTCGGATTGATCGCCGCGAACGGCTCGTGCAACACGCTCGGACGGATGCGATACAGCCACGAGCGCTTCTGCATGTGCCGCGGCGCGGTGAACGGCGATCCCGAAAACTGCTCGGCGTAGAGTCCGTGCTTCACGCGCTGCGGCGAATTGCCGCGCGCCGGCAACACGCCGGGCAGCGCTTCGGTCGCGAACTCGTTGTTAAAGCCGGACTGGTACATGGTTACGCGGTTGCGCGGTCGCAATCACAGATTGCCTCGTTTCGCCTGCTCGCGCTCGATCGACTCGAACAGCGCGCGGAAGTTGCCCTTCCCGAATCCGCGGCTGCCCTTGCGCTGGATGATCTCGAAGAAAACGGTGGGACGGTCTTCGAGCGGCTTCGTGAAAATCTGCAGCAGATAGCCTTCCTCGTCTTTGTCGACGAGGATGCCGAGCTCTTTCAACGTGTCGAGCGGCTCCTCGATCTGGCCGATGCGCGCCGGCAACTCGTCGTAGTACGAATCGGGCACGCGCAGAAACTCGACGCCGTTATCGCGCAGCTTGCCCACCGTCTCGATCACGTCCTTGCACAACAGCGCCACGTGCTGCACGCCCGGTCCGTAGTACGCATCGAGGTACTCCTGGATCTGGCTCTTCTTCTTCCCTGCCGCCGGCTCATTGATCGGAAACTTCACGACGTGCGACTCGTCCGACATTACGATCGACATCAGCGCGGAGTACTCGGTCGAAATGTCCTTGTCGTCGAACGTGATGTAGCGCGTGAATCCCATCACCTTGCTGTACCACTCGCACCAGCGATGCATCGCGCCCAGCTCGACGTTGCCGACCATGTGATCGACCGCGGCGAGTCCGACAGGCTCGCCCGCGATCTCCGCGCCCACGAATCCCGGCAAAAACGCGCCGTCGTAATTCTTGTACGAAAGGAACGAATGAATCGTGTCGCCGTACGTCTTGATCGACGCGCGTCGCACGACGCCGTTCTCATCCTGCAGATCGTGCGGCTCCAACACCGGCTCCGCCCCGCGCCTTACGGCTTCATGAAACGCAAAGTCCGCATCTTCCACGAGCAGCGCGATATCGCGAACGCCATCGCCATGCATCTTGATGTGCTCGCTCGCGGCATGCGCCGGATCGAGCGGCGTCGAGATCACGAACCGAATCCGCCCCTGCGCCAGCACGTACGACGCAAACTGCCGGTTGCCCGTCTCCAGCCCCGAATACGCCGCCTGCGAAAACCCGAACGCCTTGCGATAGAAAAACGAAGCCTGCTTCGCATTCCCCACCCAAAACTCGACGTGATGAATGCGCTTCAGCCCGAGCGGATTGCCGCCCGACGCGGCAACGTCGCGGAGAGTGGGAGCGGGGTGGGTGGCGGCGGTCATGGGAGTGTGTTTATCACAGGGAATGCCCACGCTGCATCCGAGGTACACTCGGGTGGGATGAAAACGCAGAACAATCGCGAACAGGCGATAGACGCAACGCCGGTTTCACAACAGAGGCTTGAGAAGCGCATCGACGAGTTGGCGCGGCAGGGAAAAGTACGGAAAGGGACCGGCACGGTGCCGGACGAGCTTCTCACGACGTGTCCGCCAAAATTCTCCAGCAGTGTGCTCGAAGCATTGCTTGAGGAGCGTAAGAGCGGCTGGTGAGATTCTGGGATACGTCAGCGATCATTCCGCTCGTTGCACTTGAAGAAACGACACCGCTCATTCGCGAGATCCTCGCCGCCGACCGCAACGTGATCGTCTCGTTTCTGACGACGGTCGAGATCACAAGCGCGATTTGGCGCAAGTCGCGCGAGACGAAAGACGACGACGCAAGACGAGAGTCCGAGCGACGCGTGCGCGATTTTCTGGAGCCGCATTGGACGGTGGTCGACGAAGTCGAACCGATTGCGAGAATCGCTCGACGACTGCTGACGCAACATCCGCTTCGCACTGCCGATGCAATCAATCTCGCAGCGGCAATCCACATCGCGCGCGATCCGGAAGCGCTTCCGTTCGTTACGAACGACAAGCGTCTCAAATCCGCCGCCCAATCCGAAGGCTTCCCCACTCTGCCGTAATCGGCGTGAGGGAATGCCCACGCTGCATCCGAGGTACACTCGGGTGGGATGAAAACACTGGATCTGGCGGATGTTGCGCGGCTCCCCGAGGAGTTGAAGGATGGGGAGGAGATCGCGTTGCGCGATGGGGAACGGACCGTCGCAACTGTGACACCCGTGAAGACGATCGAAGAGCGCATCGATCAATTGGCGCGGCAGGGAAAGGTGCGGAAGGGTACAGAAAAAATACCCGCGTGGTTCTTTGAAGAGCGCCCTCCCAAATTCCCATCGAGCGTGCTGGAGCAGTTGTTACACGATCGATATAGCAGGGATTGGTGAGATTCTGGGATTCGTCTGTCCTCGTTCCTCTCGTGACCGACGAGCCGATGACCGACGCGCTGACGACACTCTTCGCGGACGATAGCGACATTCTTGTCTCGTTCATCACACCGACAGAAGTCACCGCAGCGATGTGGCGAAAGGCTGGAGTCAATGATGATTTGCGCCAACGCTCCGAGAAACGATACGCAGTTTTGGAGAGGCATTGGGCGGTTACGACCGAATACGAAACGGCACTGACAGAGTCGCTGCGTGTCGTTCAACGACACCGCCTCCGTGCGGGCGATGCGATACAACTTGCGTGTGCGATCCTGGCCGCGCCCGACCGAGCCGTAGCGTTCGTGACGCTTGACGGCGATCTTCGTGATGCTGCTCGTCAAGAAGGCTTCACTGTGCTGCCCACCACCGTGATCCCCTAAACGAATTTCCCTGCCATAATCCTCGTTGACCTCTTCGAACCGCGATGTTCGACAAATTTCACGATGAGTGCGGTGTCTTTGGCGTGTTCGGGCGGCCGGACGCGGCGAATCTCGTGTACCTCGGGCTCTATGCGCTGCAGCATCGCGGGCAGGAGAGCGCGGGCATCGCTTCGGTTGGGCCGGAAGGACGCATCCTCTCGGAGAAGGAGATGGGGTACGTCGCCGACGTGTTCACGCAGGAGCGGATCGCGCGTTTGCCCGGCGACGTCGCGATCGGGCACGTTCGCTATTCCACCGCGGGCGGCTCGATGTTGTGCAACGCGCAGCCGATCGTCGCCGGGACGAGCAAGGGGCAGATTGCGGTCGCGCACAACGGGAATCTCACGAACGGCGACGAGCTGCGCAAGCAGCTCGAAGCCGAAGGCGCGATTTTCAATTCGACGGCCGACAGCGAGTTGTTCGTTCATCTCATCGCGCGCTCGAAAGCGAGCGATCTGGAAGGCGCGTTCATCGACGCGCTCTCGCGGGTGCAGGGCGCCTACGCCGTCGCGTTGCTCGCGCCCAGCCGCATCTTCGCCGCGCGCGATCCCTACGGCTTCCGTCCGCTCGTCCTCGGCAAACTCGGCGACGCACACACGATCTCTTCCGAGACGTGCGCGTTCGATCTCATCGGCGCGGAGACGGTGCGTGAAGTCGCGGCCGGCGAGATTCTCGCGATCGAAGCGAACGGCGTGCGCGTGGTCAGGCATGCGCGCGGCGAGCGCGAGGCGCGCTGCATCTTCGAGCACGTCTACTTCGCGCGTCCCGACTCCGTCGTGTTCGGCAACAGTGTCGCCGACGTGCGGCAGCGCTTCGGCAGGCAGCTCGCGCGCGAGCATCCCGTGCCCGCCGACATCGTCGTGCCCGTGCCCGACTCCGGCGTCTTCGCCGCCCTCGGCTACGCGCAGGAAGCAGGGCTGCCGTTTCAGTATGGGCTCGTGCGCAATCACTACGTCGGCCGCACGTTCATCGAGCCGAAGCAGACGATCCGCAGCTTCGGCGTGAAAGTGAAATTGAATCCGGTGCGCGAGCTCGTCGCGGGAAAGCGCCTCGTGCTGATCGATGACTCGATCGTGCGCGGCACGACGTCGAAGAAGATCGTACGCATGCTCAAGGACGCCGGCGCGTCGGAAGTACACATGCGGGTCTCCTCGCCGCCGACGTCGTGGCCGTGTTACTACGGCATCGACACGCCGCGGCGCAAAGAGCTGATCGCCAGCACGCAGTCGAACGACGAGATCCGCGAGTTCATCGAAGCCGACTCCCTCGGCTACCTCAGCGAAGACGGTCTGCTCGAAGCCGTGCGCAACGACGACGATCCGCGCTCGCTCTACTGCACGGCGTGCTTCAGCGGCAAGTACCTGCGGCCGGAAGAATCAGAGGCGGTCCTCGTCGCGGAGGCCGCTGCGAGCGTTGCGTCGCGTTGATTCTTCGCTGCTGATCTCGGTCGTGCTCGGCACTTCGTACGGGACGTCGCGAATGGCCGGCTCGCCGATCAACTGCTCGAACAGCGAGCGGTAGTTCAGCATCGCCTGCCGCAGGTCTTCCGTCGACGCGCTGCCAGGCGTTCCGCCGATCACGCGATGGCCGGCGCGATAGTGCTCCACGATGCGCGGGTGCCGGACTGACAAATGCGCTGCATGCTTCTCGAAATCACCGACCGGATAGCCTTCGACGCGCATGATGTCGCCGACGAGCTCGTCGGCTTCGACGACCGCGGCCGCGGGACGCTCGACGAAATGCCGCTCGACCCGAATCCATTCGATGCTGTAGTGCTCGCGCTCGGCTGCATTGAGCTGACGGATGTTGAACGTCTTCACTTCCTCCGCGCGGCCGACCAGCTCGCGCTCCGCACGTGCACGGTTTCCGGTCGCCGTCACGACATGGTCGTACTCGCGTCCGAATTTGTCGCGCAGTTGTTGCGTGCGCGCGCGCCGCGCGCCGCGCGCGAACAAGCCGATGACGGCCAGCAGCGCAACCGCGCCGACTGCAATCCATATCCATCGAGGGTCCAAGGGCATAAGAGTCTCCGCGGAGGCGGCCTGCAAGTCGCGGGCCGCTAGGAGCTTGCGCGGCAGAAACGACGATCTCAGGCGCGTTGCGCCGCTCGAAGTCACAGGTCGTGACATGGCGACAAGCATGCCGCGAGGCGGAGCAATCCACGCAGCCGCCCGTGGCGGCTAGACGCTGAGGCGCGGCTCGCGCGCGACGAGCATGCGCCGCGAGAGCAGCGTTTCGGTCAGCTCGTCCGCGCCGACCGGCCTGCTGAAGTAGAAGCCTTGCGCCTCATCGCACTTGCGGCTGCGGAGGAAAGCGAACTGCGCCGCGTTCTCCACGCCTTCCGCGACCACGCGCAAACGAAGCGTCCGCGCCATGCCGATGACCGCGGACACGATCGCGGCATCGCCTTCGTCGGTCGCGAGATCGTTGACGAACGCGCGGTCGATCTTCACCGCATTGATGGGAAATCGTTTCAGGTAGTTGAGCGACGAGTAGCCCATGCCGAAGTCATCGATGGAGATGCCGACGCCGATGTCGCGCAACGCGCGCAACACGTCGACCGTCACGTCGGCGTTCTGCATCGCCGTCGTCTCGGTGATCTCGAGCTCGAGGAACGACGGATCGAGATCGACTTCCTCGAGCACGCCGCGCACCATGTCGACGAGGTCGTGCTGCTGGAACTGCCGCGCGGAAAGATTCACCGCGATGCGCAGCGGACCGGCGCCGGCCATGTGCCACTCCTTCGTCTGCTTGCACGCGGTGCGCAAAACCCATTCGCCGAGCGGCACGATGAGCCGCGTCTCCTCGGCGATCGGGATGAACGCCGACGGCTCGATCGCGCCGCGCTCCGCGTCATGCCAGCGCAGCAGCGCCTCTACGCCGATCGTGTCGCCGGTGACGAGATTGATCTGCGGCTGATACGCGAGCATCAGCTTCTCGTCGCGGATCGCCGCGCGCAATCGGCTCTCCAGCGACAGGCGCTCCATCGCGCGGCTCTTCATCTCCTGCGTGCAGAGCTGATACGTGTTGCGGCCCGCTTCCTTCGCGCGATACATCGCGCTGTCGGCATTGCGCAGCAGCGACTCCGCGTCCGTGCCGTCGACGGGATAGAGCGCGATGCCGATGCTCGCCGACGACACGACGGGAGTCGCGCCGACGGAGACCGGCTGCTGCACGGCGTCGAGAATTTTCTGCGCGACGCCGAGCGCGTCTTCCGGCTGCCGCAAATCGGCGAGGATGATCGTGAACTCGTCGCCGCCGAGGCGCGCCACCGTGTCGTCCTCGCGCACGCATTCGCCGAGGCGCTTCGCCATTTCGAGGAGCAGCTCGTCGCCGGCGGTGTGGCCGAGCGTGTCGTTGATCGTCTTGAAGTGATCGAGATCGATGAACATCACCGCGAGCGATTTGCCGGCGCGCTTCGCGTGCGTGAGCGCGTGGCGCAATCGATCGGTGAACAGTTTGCGATTCGGCAGATGCGTGAGCACGTCGTGGTAAGCGTGGAACTCGATCTGTTCCTCGGCGCGTTTGCGATCGCTGATGTCGACGACCGTGGCGTGCACGACGCCGGTCAGGTTGTCGCCGACGAGCACGAGGTTCTTCAGCACCCACAGCGAGGTTCCGTCGGCGCGGCGCATCTCCACTTCGACGCTGTTCAGCGAGCCGATGTTCGTCAGCATCATCCGCAATTCGAGCGACTCTTCGCTGCGCACGAACAATCGCGACATCTGCTCGCCGATCAGTTGATCGCGGCGGTATCCGAGCTGCGCGGCGAACGTCGCGTTGCAGTCGATGATCTCGCCTGACAACCGGCTCACGCACACACCCGCGGCGTTCTGTTCGAACAGCAATCGATAGCGGATCTCCGACTCGCGCAGCGCCGCCTCGGCGACGAAACGCGCGGTGACATCGCGGAAGCTCCAAACGCGGACGTCGGACACGTTTTCGACGTGGCGAACGATCGAGTAGCGCTCGAATCGCCTTCCGTCTTTCAGTTCCAGCAAATCGAAGCTCTCCGCCTGCGGCTGGCCCGCCAGCGTGCGCATCGCACGTACGAACTCCTGCGGCTCGGTGAGCTGCTCCGCGATCGCGCGCGTGACCTGGCGATCGTCGCCGCTCTCCATCACGTCCTGCGAAATGCGCCACATCTCGACGAAGCGCTGGTTGTACGAAACGACCTGTCCTTCGCCGCCGATGACGAGGATGCCGTCCGCCGTCGAGTCGAGCGTCGACTGCAAGAGCGTGACGGCCTGCAGCACTTCGCGCTCGGCGCGTTTGCGATCGCGGATGTCGCGGCCGATGATCACCGCGCCGGCCGACTGTCCGTCGCGCAGGACCGGCGCGATCGAGAGCGTCAGCTCGACGCGCTCGCCGCTCTTCGACGTGAACACGTATTCGTCGTTGCGCAGCGACTTGCGGCCGAGCTTCGCCGACAGCGCGACGTCGTGCGCGAGCAGGTCGTCGATGCGGCGGTGCGCGAGCTCGTGCTCCGAGTACCCGAGGAGCGACGCGGCGGCGCGATTCGCGAATTCGATGCGTCCGTCGCGGCCGCAGACAAACAGCGCGTCCGCCATCGTCCCGATGATCTCCGGCGCGGCCAGCGACGGCGTGATCGCGACGAGGTCGTATTTATGCAGCGTGTACGCGGCGATGAAGACGAACGCGAGGATTGCGACGTAGCCGAACGGATACGCGGCGACGCCGTACTTCGGCAGATAGTCGATCGAGCCGGTATACGCGACGCCGAACGCGACGATCACCAGCGCGATGCGCTTGCGCTCCAACTCGTCGGCGGCCGGATACGCGCGCACCAGCTCCACGAGCGCGAAGATCAGATAGCCGAAGAAAAACGCGAGGAAGATCGCGGAGACCGACGGACGGTAGCGCGGATAGAAGCCCCACCAGTACTTCTGCACGCGCGGAATCAGCTGATCGGTGGTGACGGCGATCGCGCTGAAAAACGCGCCGACGGTCCACGCGAGCATGAACGCGGCGCGGCGGCGCTGATGAATGCGCAGCAGCTCGATGGTGAACCAGTAGACGGCGGGCGGGATGAACGGGACGCCGAGGTACGCGAGGTGCGACCAGAACAACGCGATGCTCGCGTCACGCGAGGAATAGAGTGCGGTGAACGCGGCCAGCCAGATGGCGACGACCAGCGTGAGCGAGAAGAACGCGGCGGTGAGGCCGTTTGCGCGGCGCGCAAGAACGCGCGCGCCGAAAGCGAGGATCAGCACGGCCGTGATTGCGACCGGAATCGCATACGCGGAAAACGCGTACGCGCCTGGAGTGAGCGCCGACATACCTGTCCTTCTGGCGGGGAGAGAGCGCGAGTATTGTAGACGCAATGCGAATTCGAAGCGAAATCGTCATCGCCGGTGCGGGCGTCATCGGCGCGAGCGTCGCGTATCACCTTGCCAGACGCGGCTGCAAAGACATTCTCGTGATCGATCGCGCGTCCGACTTCGGCGCGGGCAGCACATTGAAAGCGACCGGCGGCTTCCGCGCGCAGTTCGACAACGAGACCGAGGTGCGGTTGTCGCTACTGGCGCGCGAGAAACTGCGCGCGTTCGAAGACGAGATCGGCTGCGATTCCGGCTATCGGCCATACGGCTATCTGTTTCTCGCGCGCAATGAGCAGGAGCTGGACGATTTGCGCCGCACGCAAACGATGCAGCACGCGTGCGGACTGACCGAGGCGCGGATGGTGTCGCCGGACGAAGCGCGCGAGCTCAGTCCGATGATCGAAGACGATGCGCTCGCGGGCGGCGCATTTTGTCCGACCGACGGATTCATTCGCGCAGGCAAAATCCTGCGCGGCTACGCCGATGCAGCGAAGCGTTTAGGCGTACGTTTCCAGTTCGACACCGAGCTGCGCGATTGGAGCGACGTCGACGCGCGCGTGAAGATCGAAGCGCGCGGCGCATGGAGCGGAGCGCCGGTCGTGCCGACGCGGCGCAACGCCGTTGCGACGGTCGTGACGGACATCGTGGCGGAAACGACTCCGATGACGGTGTGGGCCGGCGACTGGTATCACTTCCGCGTCCGCGACGGCCGCGTGCTTTTGCTGTGGCCCGACGATCCGCTGATCGACGACGACGCCTGGCTCGAGGAAGTGAAACGCTTCACGCGCGAGCGCGCGCCGCGACTCCTCACGCTGCCGATCGAAGAGTCGTGGTCCGGCTTCTACGAGATGACTCCCGACAAGCACTCCCTCCTCGGCGAAAGGAACGGCATCTACTGCGCGACCGGCGCGAGCGGACACGGCGTGATGCACGCGCCGGCACTCGGGCATTTGCTCGCGGAGTTGATCGTGGATGGGAGAACTTCGATTGATGTGAGCGCGCTTGATCCGAATCGGTTTTAGGACGAATAGGACGGATAGGACCTATAGGACGGATAGGATATATACCTATAGGTCCTATAGGTCCTATTCGTCCTATTCGTCCTACACCAGCAGCGCACAACACGTCACCCCGCCTTCGGCTTTCGCGAGCTCGGAGGCGTCCACCGTCCGCACGTCAATCCCGTCGCGCTCGAGTTTCGTGCGGGTGCGCGGGAACGCGGACGGGTAGATCACGACGTCGTTCACGAGGACCGCGTTCGCGCCGAACGGCTCCTCGGCGTCGATGAGCGTCCATCCGCGGAACGGCGCGACGTCGATCCAGTCGCGATTCACGAGCAGCGCGTTGCGCGACACGCGCGTGATTGCGCTCTTCAGATGCAACGCGCCGTGCACGTCGACGGGAATCACGTCGCGCCGCGTGTGAAAGCGAAGCTGCGCGAGCGCGGCTTCGTTCGTCCGCTGCGAGCGGCCGACAAAGATGCGGTCGTCGAGCACGAGCACGTCGCCACCGTCGATCGTCGCCGGCTCTTCGATGTGCATGAGCCTGCGATAACGCGCGAGCACGTCCGCCACCGCGCGCGTTTCGCCGCGGCGCGACGGCGCACCCGGGCGTGTGATCACCGCGACGTCGTCGAGCACGATCGCCGTGTCTTCGATGAAGACGCAGTCAGGAAACGCCGGATCGGCGGGAATGCGCACGACTTCGAGCCCGAGAGATGCAAGCAGCGCGCGATATTCCTCATGCTGCGCGATCGCGCGCTCCACGTCGATCGCCTCCGGCTGCAAATGCGTCAGCTCGCACTGATTGACCGACGGGCTGACATCGCGCGTGATCGCGATCATCGCGCGGCCTCCACGATCGCCTCGCGAATCGCGTCCGCGTGAGCGACGAGTCCGTGATCGCCTTCCGCGAGCTCGACGAATTTCGATCCGCGGGCGAGCTTGCCCGACGCGCGCCAGCGCTCCCACGTTTCCGCGACGACCTCGAACGGCACGGTCTCGTCCTGTCGTCCCATGATCACGGTCACGCGCGAGCGCGGCGGCTCGTCATCGACGTGCAGCCTGCCGACCTGCTCGAAAAACGCGCGATGAATCGGCGCGTTCTCGCCGCGGGCGTAGTTGAACATCATTACCGGATCGCCGGCCGGGATGTGCTCTTTCCAGCGCGCGGCGATGCCGAGGGCGGGCGCGATGAGAACGAGCGGGACGTCGATGTCGCGCGCGAGCGAGAGCGCGATCAGCGCGCCCATCGAGCTCCCGACCATCGCGCGCGGCGGCTCGCGCCGCGCGCGCTCACGCGCGAACGCGACGATCGCATCGAAGTCGAGCTGCTCGAACGACGGGATGTTGAGATCGGGCGTGTTCAGCTCGATGCCGTCGGGCTCGAGCAGCGGACGCAGCGCGGTGATCTTCGCGCTCGCGGGCGACGAGGCGAAGCCGTGGAAGTAGAGGACGGGGGTCATGGGCGCGGTGATTTTACGCATGAACCATAGCGCGGGCGGCAGCTCGTCACGAGTGCGGATGCGAACGGCGTTTTGCGCGCACGGCGCCGGAATGCAGAAGGCAGAACGCAGAATGCAGAATTGAGAAACCCTCCCGCGCCGCGATGTTGGGCGGGACTTCTAAATTCTGCCTTCTGCATTCTGCCTTCTGCATTCCCAGCCCGTGCGCACCAAACATCAATCAAGCCGAGACCTTCCGTAGCCTCATCATCGCCACAATCCCCAACAACGGCCCCGGCGCCAAAAACGCAAATGCCCACTCCCACCCGACCCGCGCGACCAGCAACGGCATCATCCGAATCGAGATCGTCGTGATCAAGAAGCCGATGCAGGTCTGCAGCGTCAGCGCGGTGCCGAGGTAGCGCGGGTCGCCGAATTCGGTGACGCAGGCGGAGAATTGCGCGGAGTCGGCGACGACGGTCGCGCCCCAGAACGTCGCGAGCGCGAGGAGCGCGAGCGGCGTTTTGCCGTAGAGGAATCCGATCGCGAGGCAGCATGCGCCGCTGCCGAGCATCGCCGACGCGGCGACGACAGGGCGGCCGATGCGATCGGCGACGAGGCCGGCGACGATGCATCCGAGCGCGCCTGCGCCGATCATCACGAACGACGCCGCCTCGGCGAGCTTCGGCGAGTCGCCGCTCGCGGCGATGCTCGCGCGGATCATCACCGGAGCCCACGTCCACATCGCGTACAGCTCCCACATATGTCCGAAGTAGCCGAAGTTGGCGAGGCGCACGCCGCGATTCGCGAACACGCGTGTGATCTGCTTCGCATCGAACGGCTGGTTCGGCAGCGCGTACGGACCTTCTCCGACGAATCGCAGCACGATGAGCGGCGACAGCACGGCGAGCAGCGAGAGGATGCCGGCGTTGACGCGCCAGTTGCCGGAGCCGATGACGTTCACGAGATACGGCGACGCTTTGCCGAGCGTGAGCGCGCCGATGAGAACGCCGAGGGCGAAGCCACGGCCGGTCTTGAACCACGTCGCGATGATCTTCATCCCCGGCGGATAGACGCCGGCGAGAAACATACCGGTGAGAAAGCGCAGCGCGATCGCGACGGCGACGCCGGTCGCGAGCCAAGCCAGCAGCGCATTCGCAACGGCGCCGAGAAACGCGCAGAGCGCGAAGAGACGGCGGACGTTGAGGACGTCGGGAAGATTCAGCGTCGCGCTGAGGAGCGTGCCGGCGACGAAGCCGAGCTGCACGCCGAGCGTGAGCCACGCGGTCGTCGCGGCATCGAGCTGCCACTCCTTCGCGATCTGCGGCGCGACCGCGGACACGCCGAACCAGAGACCCATCGCCAGAAGCTCGGCGAGGGAGACGAGCGCGAGGGCACGATAGCGATGCATTTTTGGCCGCGCGCATGGTACCGCGCGCGGCCTCGAGGCCGGTTAGCCTCCGACGGACAGCCTTACGCGAGAAACGACACTCTTTTTCGTCGGCATAGGGACGGCATTATGCATAGTTTTAAGAAAGGCACAAGTGTTTTTCGCGCGCTGATGGCGGATGGCGGCTGCGCGGATGGCGGCTGCGCTGATGGCGGATGGCGGATGGCAGATGGCGGCTGCGCTGATGGCAGATGGCAGATGGCGGCTACGCTGATGGCAGGCGGGTTTGGCCATCAGCGAAGCCGCCACCCGGCGAAGCCGCCATCCGCGCAGCCGTCACCCGGCGCAGCCGCTACGCTTGCGGCCGAACCGGGATCTTCGCCTCCGGCGCGGGCGCGAGTTTGATTGCACGCATCGCCATCTGCAGCATCGACGTCACGTCGGAGAGGTTCGCCGGCACGATCATCGAGGTGCCGCTCTTGGCGAGCTTGCCGAACTCGGTGATGTACTGCTCGGCCAGCCTCAGCTGCATCGCTTCGAAACCACCCGTGATCTTGATCGTCTCGGCCACTTTGCGGAGGCCTTCCGCCGTCGCCGTCGCGATGGCGAGTGTCGCCTGCGCCTGTCCCTCGGCTTCGTTGATCTGCTGCTGGCGTTTCGCTTCCGACGCCTTGATGACCTGTTGCTTCTGTCCTTCGGCGGAGTTGACCGCCGCGTCGCGCTCACCTTCCGACTGCAGAACCACGGCGCGCTTTTCGCGCTCGGCGCGCATCTGCTTCTCCATCGCCGCGAGCACGTCTTTCGGCGGCGTGATGTTCTTGATCTCGTAGCGCAGCACCTTCACGCCCCACGCTTCCGAGGCCTTGTCGACTTCCTGCACCACCTGCGTATTGATGTTGGTGCGCTCCTCGAACGTCCGATCGAGATCGATCTTGCCCATCTCGCTGCGGAGGTTCGTCTGCGCGAGCTGCGAGATCGCGTAGGTGTAGTCGCTGATGCCGTACGACGCGCGCTCGGGATTGAGGATCTTGAAGTACAGCACGCCATCGACCGCGACCTGCACGTTGTCTTTCGTGATGCAGACCTGCTCGGGGACGTCGAGCGCGATCTCTTTCAGCGAGTGTTTATAGCGAACGGTGTCGAGCAGCGGAAAGAGAATGTGCATGCCGGCGCCGAGCGTCTCGTTGAACTTGCCGAGGCGTTCGACGACCCAGGCTTGCTGCTGCGGAACCACGCGAACGATTCTCGAGATGGTGAAAAGCGCGAACCCCGTAATCGCGAAAAAGACAATGACTGAACCCATGTTGTTTTCCTTTTCTGTCTATGACGCCTTAACGTGCTATGACGCCTTAACGTGCTATGACGCCTTAACGTGAATGACCAGACCTTCAATCCCGGCGACGACGCAGCGCTGGCCGCGCGCCAGCGCCGTCTCTCCGACGTTGCGTGCGCTCCAGGTCGTGCCCCTGAACTCCGCTTTCCCGTGCCCCGCGACGTCGATGTCATCCATTGCGCGGGCCTGCTCCCCCACCATCGTGTCGACCTGAGGCTGGAAGTCGAGCTTCAGTTTGCGCACGAGAATCGGCCGCAGGAAGGCGAACGCCAGGACCGAAGAAGTCGTGAAGATGGCCAGCTGCAGCCACAGCGGAAGATCGAGGCCGGCGCCGACCAGCAGCGCGACGACGAGCGCGCCGATCGCGAAGAAGCCGACGTGCATCGTCGAAGCCGCGAACTCGGCGGCCAGGAGAGCCAGACCTGCGAGAACCCAGATCCACCAGGACATGTTCGTTTAGGGCGCGAGGGTAACACGTTTGCAGAAGTACGATGTCGACCGTGGCCGGCCTCATCCGCAACAAGAAACGCGTCAGGGCACGTAGCGCCGCACGGGCACGCCCTCTTCGCGATTGATCGAGAGCGCGGCGAGCAGCTGCGTGAGCCGCCGTCCTTCCGCCGTCGTGATCTCCCACGTCTTGCACAGGAGATCGATGTGCTCCGGCTCGGTGTCCGCGGAGATCGTGAAGCCGTTCGCCGGCTGGTCCGTACGCGTCGTCTCCGATTTGCGCCACGTGCCGTCGACGAATTCGCAGCGGCGATACAAATCGCCCTTGCCCGGCTGATACATGTACGCCGCCAGCGGCGGAATGCCGCGCGCGTTCGCCTTCTGCTCTTCGATCGCGCGGATGATGCGGTCGGCGATCAGCTCGCGCAGGCTCGCATACGCGCTGCCGACCGACTCGATGATCTGCAGGCCGGAGTGATAGATGCTCTTCTCGCCGATCGACTTCGCGAGCCGCCACAAGGTCGAGCGCACGAGACGGCAGACGAGATCGAGCTTCGTTCCCTGCCAGTCGAGGACGAGATGTCCGACCTCGCCCGGTGCATAGCGCTGCTCGTGCGCGATCGAGAATCCCCGCACCGACAATTCGAAGACCGCCACGCGCGCGGACGCGAATTGCCCGGACAGAGGTTCATCCAGTGTGATGCGCCCATACCGGCGCCGGTCTTTTGAACGATTCACTACGCGCGCAACTACACGACCTAACAGCGCACAAGTCAAGTCACAAAGCAGAAAGCAGAAAGCAGAAAGCAAAAAGCAAAAGCAGAAAGTAGAAAGACTAACCGCGGCTCTCGCGCCCGTGCCCGCGCCCGCTCCCGCGCCCGGGGCGGGGTGGTCCTTTCTGCTTTCTGCTTTTTGCTTTCTGCTTTCCGCTTCTGCTTTTTGCTTTCTGCTTTGTCATAATCCAGCCATCCACATGACATTCACACGGCGCTATCTCGCGTGGCTGCTTCTTCCGCCGCTGGTGATCAGCATTCCGCCGGCGCTGTTGTTTCTGTCGCAGGTCGTGCAGTTCACGACGTCGCGCAACCTCGCGCTGGCCGGACTGTTGGTCGCGGCCTACGCGATCGGCTGCATCATCTTCACGTTCTCGGTTCGTCCGTACGCGGAAGCGGTGGAAGAAGCGCTCGCCGATCGCGGCGACGTTTCGAAGGCGCTGTCGGCGTGTCTCATCCGCACGACGAACGTCTCGATCGCGCTGTGGGTCGGCGGCGGTGCGCTCTTCGCGATGATCGCCGCGCTGATGTTCATGCGCAACGCGCTCGGCCTCGCATACTTTCTCGTCGCCTCGCTGATCGCCGCGTTCCCTTCGGTCGTCTGGGGCTATGCGATGGGCAAGTACCGGCTGCGACAGGCCGCCGGCGACGCGCGCGTGCATTACGAAGGCCGCGAGATCTCCCTCGGCAAGAAAATCGCCGCCGTCTTCATCGGCGCGTTCACGATCTCCGCGGCCGCGCTCATCCTGCTCGTGTCGTCGCGCGTCTCGACGACGCTGGAGACGCTCGCCGTCACGACCGAAGCGGAGCGATGGCAGCGCGTGTACGACAACGCGCGCATCCTCGCCAAGGTCGACGCCGGCGCGCTCGACACGCTGCGCATTTATCTCCCGGTCGAATATTCGCTGCACATCATCGATCCGCAGGGAAAGGTGGCGAGCACGAAGGACTCGCTCGAGCCCGATGAAGTCGCAGCGATCCGCCGCATCCGCAACGGCGACAGCACCGCGTTCATCGGACCGCACGTCGCGCGCTTCGCGCAGCTCAAAGACGGATCGATCCTCGTCCTGGCGATTCCGTGGGCGCCATACAAAAACATCCCGATGCAGATCACGTTCTACACGATCATCGTCGGCGTGCTGACGGCGATCGCGTTCGCCGTCGCAACGTGGGTCCTCTCGCGCGACGTCACCGTGCCGCTGCACGAGCTGCGGCGCCTCGCGCGGGAGATGGCACAGGGCAACTTCGACGTGACGCCGCGCGTGTTCGCGGACGACGAAGTCGGACAGCTCGCCGACTCGTTCGGCGAGACGCGCTCGAACCTCCGCGGTCTCCTCGGGCGCGTCGGCGGCAGCGGCGCGACGATCACCGACGGCGTGCGCGTGATCACCGACGGCACCGGCCTCCTGCTCGTGCGCTCGCGCGATCAAAGCGAGCTGACCGAGAGCTCGTCGCTCGCGCTGGAAAATGTTCGCGGCGGAATCCGCAGCGTCCTCGGCGCCGCGGAGACGGTGACGGACCTGACGCAGGATGCGTCGAGCCGCGCGCTCGAGCTGCAGGCATCCGCTGAAGAAGTCGCGCGCAGCATGGATTACCTCTTCCAGTCGGTCGAGAAAACGTCGGCGTCGACGACGGAGATGAACGCGTCGATGAACGAGATGTCGAAACGCACCGACGTCCTCGCCGGCATCGGCGAAGAAGTGCTGTCGTTCGTCGCGCAGCTCGACTCGACCGCCGGCGAATTGCTGGCGACGTCGCGCTCGACCGCCGACATCGCGCAGCAGGTGCGCGAAGACGCGCGCGGCGGCGGCGAAGCCGTGAACCGCACCGTCGACGGCATCAACGTGACGCACGAGCTGACGATGAGCACCGCGAAGACGATCGACGAATTGCAGCGCAGCGTTGGACAGATCAGCCAGATCCTCACCGTCATCGAAGAAGTCGCGAACCGCACGAACCTCCTCTCGCTCAACGCCGCGATCATCGCCGCACAGGCCGGCGAACAGGGTGCAGGATTCACCGTCGTCGCCGACGAGATCCGCGAGCTCGCCGAGCGCACGCGCGGCTCGACCAAAGAAATCGGGACGATCATCAAGGCCGTGCAGAGCGGATCGCGGCAGGCCGTGCAGAAGATGCACGAAGGCGTGGCGAAGGTGACGGACAACGTGCGGCTCGCGGGCGACGCGGCGTCGTCGCTGGCGAAGATCGTCGAGAGCGCGGCGCGCTCGTACGACATGGCGATGCGCATCTCGCGCGCGCTCGAAGAGCAGTCGGCGGGCAGCCGGCGACTGCACGAAGTGACGTCGCGCATGTCCGACCACATCGCCGAGATCAACCGCGCCACGCGCGAACAGGCGCGCGGCACGCAGATGATGGCGCAGGAGTCGGAGCGCGTGCGCGACATCGCCGCGCAGGTCAAGAACGCCACGCAGGAGCAGTCGACGGCCGGCCGCGGCATCACCACCGCGCTCGAGAAAATCGCCGCCGACGCGCGCGCGATGCGCGACCTCCTCGAGCGCCAGCTGCAGGAGACCGATCGCATCGCCGACGCGTCCAGGACGATGCTGGATATCGCGCAGCAGAACGACACGATGGCGCGCGACTTCAACGACACCCTGCAGGACCTCGTGCGCAGCGGACGGGACTTCGAGAGCGAGGTCTCGCGCTTCCGCTACTCCGGGGCGGAGAACTAGTGGAGCGGCGGGCTTTAGCCCGCCGTAACGATTCGAGTGGAGCGGCGGCCGCTCTCGGCCGTCGACCCTCGCGAGAATCCGGCGGCCGAAGCGGCCGCCGCTCCACAGGACATGCCGGCGGGCTAAGAGCCCGCCGCTCCACTCGGAGGCCGGGAGGCTAGGAGGCCGGGAGGCCAGTCAATCGCACGATGGCGTTTCCGTCCGCGTCGGCGACGCACCACGCGCCGTCGATGCGCTTGACGCGGCGGTGCTCTTCGCGAACACGCGCGTGTCGGCCGAGGAGACGCGAGGAGAGCATCTCGCCGGAAATGTCGGAGATCGAGAGCGCGAAGTCGGCGCCGGCGCGATGGATGTTGTCGACGTTGCGCGCGTGATTCACGCGGGCGATGATCGGCACGTCGTCGACGAGATCGCGCGCGATGACCGTCGCGAAAAGCGTCGAGTCGTCGCTGTCGAGCGCGAGCACGAGCGCGCGCGCTTCGGCGATGCCGGCGCGTGCGAGCACGTACGAGTCGAGCACGTCGCCGACGACGTCGACGTTCGCGCCGGGCGCGCGCTCGATCACGCGCACTTCCTCGCCGGCGTCGGTGAGCAGCTCGTGCACCTTGCGGCCGACTTCGCCGAAGCCGCCGACCAGAAACGGTCCGTTGTCGCGCAGCAGCTTCGCGCCGGCGATGCGCGCGGACGCGTCGAGCGCGTCGGGATCGCCGACCAGCTCGAGGACGCAGTTCGGCTCGATGACCGTATCGGGCGCGATGCGTGTGTGCAACCGGCTGCGCGTCCAGACGCCGACGATCGCGGCGGGCAGTTTCGCGTCCGCAAACGTGCGGCCGGCGAGCGGACTGTTCGCGGAGACGCGCATTTCGCGGCGCACGATGCCGTCGAGCTGATCGAGGCCGGGCAGTCGCGGACTGAGAAGGTCGCTCGCGTGCGCGGCGAGCGCGGCGGCGATGATGTGCCGCGGCGTGTAGGCCGACGTCGCGCCGGAGAGCTCCATCGGCTTGCGATGCGACGGGTCTTCGACGAACGCGTAGATCTCGCCGCGGAAGCCCATCTGCCGCGCGCGCAGAATCAGCGCCGCGTTTTCCTCGTCGCGCCCGTTCGCGACGATCGCGCGCGCCTGCTCGATGCGGCATACATCGAGCGCGTCCTCCTCGTTGCGCGTGAAGACGACCGGCTGGCCGCTTTCCATCACCGCGCGCGCCTGCGCTTCATCGATCTCGACCACGAGCGACGACACCGCGTGCGATTTCAATCGCTGCAACAGCATCTCGACGGCCGGACCGAATCGATACACGACGACGTGATTCGCGAGCTTCGAGCCCGCCGTGCGCGGCACTTTCTCTTCGAACCGCTCTTCGAGAAACGGCACGAGATAGATCGGGATGATGAGAAAGACGAGGAACACGCCGACGAACTGCACGGCGACGACGAGCACGACCATCAGCGGATGCGACCACTTCGCGTCCGCGCCGTACCCGGTCGTGCTCAGCGACTCCCCCGCCCACTCGAACGCCTGCCAGAACGAGCGCGGTTTCCCTTCCAGCCGCGCCATCCCGAGTTGATAGAGCAGCGCGGTGACGATCACGAACGCGATCAGCCCGAACACGAGGAGCGCGAGTCTTCGTGAGGAGCGCTGCATGGGCCCCCATAGTAGGCTCAGAGGCACATAGGCTCATAGGCTCATAGGCTCATAGGCTCATGGGCTCATAGGCTCATGGGCTCATGGGCTCATAGGCTCATGGGCTCATGGGCTCATGGGCTCATGGGCTCATGGGCTTATAGGATTCGCTGTGCGCCCATGCGCCTGTGAGCCTATGCGCCTCATCTGTCCGATCCCGACGTGCCGCCAACCTCTCGCAAAGCGCGAGCGCACGTTTGTCTGCGCGAACAACCACACGTACGACGTTGCACGCAGCGGCTACATCAATCTGCTGCAGCCGCAGGATCGCCGCTCAAAAAATCCGGGCGATACACGCGACGCGATCGCGGCGCGCCGCAGATTTCTCGATGCGGGCCACGCGGAGCCGCTCGTGCGTGCGATCGTCGAGGCGCTGCCGCTTTCCTCGGATGACGCGCTGCTCGACGTCGGGTGCGGCGAGGGACATCATCTCGCCGCGTTCAAGCGCGCGTACGGCGTCGACGCGCAAGGCGTCGACATCTCCGCGATCGCGATCGATCTCGCGGCGCGCCGCCATCGCGATTGCACGTGGATCGTCGCCAACGCCGATCGCTTCATTCCGTACGAGGACCATGCGTTTCGCGCCGTCACGTCTATCACCGCGCGTTTGAATCCACCGGAGTTTCGCCGCGTGCTCGCGCCGGGCGGCACGCTCCTCGTCGCGATCGCCGGCGCGGACGATCTCGTCGAGCTGCGCGGCATGGAACGCGATCGCGTCGAACGGACGATCGAGATGTTCGCTTCGCACTTCGAGCTCGTGCGGCACTTCAACGTCCGCCACGTCGCGCATCTCGATGCCGATGCGGTTCGCGACGTGATGTCGTCGTCGTACCGCCGCGGTCATGAGAACGCCGAAGCGATGGACGTCACGCTGAGCCGCGACGTTTTGCTGTTCCGGAAATAGTGGAGCGGCGGGCTCTTAGCCCGCCGAGGCGCTCGCGAGAAAGCGGCGGGCTAAGAGCCCGCCGCTCCACAGAATCAGTGCTTCGCCGCCGCGGGCGCGTTGTCGAACGAGATGTCGCGCACGTAGTGGCAGGTGTAGCCGCCCGGATTCTTCACGAGGTAATCCTGGTGGTACTCCTCGGCGGTCCAGAACTCCTTCGCCGGAACGATCTCCGTCACGACCGGCCGCCGCCACGCGCCGGACGCGTCGACTTTCGCCTTCTCGCGCTCGGCGGTCTGCCGCTGCGCATCGCTGTGATAGAAGATCGCCGATCGATACGACGTGCCCGTGTCGTTGCCCTGGCGATTCAGCGTCGTCGGGTCGTGCATTTTGAAGAAGAACTCGAGAATCTGTTCGTACGAGATCTTCGCCGGGTCGAACGTGATCTTCACCGCCTCGGCGTGTCCCTCGTGGTTCTGATACGTCGCGTTCTTCACGCTGCCGCCGGTGTAGCCGACTTCCGTGTCGACAACGCCCGGCAGTTTGCGAATCAAGTCTTCGACGCCCCAGAAGCATCCGCCGGCCAGCGTCGCCACTTCGAGCTTCGCGTTCTTCGCGTGCGTCTCGCCCTTCTTGCCGAAGAGCGACGCGTACTGTCCGTACCCCTCGGCCTCGAGACGGTCGGCCGGGATGAAGCGCAGCGACGCGGAGTTCATGCAATAGCGCAGACCCGTCGGCGCGGGGCCGTCATCGAATACGTGTCCGAGGTGCGAGTCGGCGTGCTTGGAACGGACCTCGTTGCGCGCCATGAAGAGCTTGCGATCCGTCTTCGTGGCGATGTTCTCCGGCTCCAGCGGACGCGTGAAGCTCGGCCAGCCGGTGCCGGAGTCGAACTTGTCGAGCGACGAGAACAGCGGCTCGCCGGAGACGACGTCGACGTAGATGCCGGGCTGGTGATTGTTCCAGTACTCGTTGTTGAACGGCGGCTCCGTCCCTTCGTGCTGCGTCACCTCGTACTGGGCTTCGGTGAGCTGCTTCTTCAGTTCGGCGTCGGACGGCTTGGTGTACTGCGACATGGATTTCGATCCTCCGTAAGATTTCTTCGCGGCCGGGAGCGGCGCCGACTGCGATTGCACGCAGCCGATGAGGAGAACCAGAAAAAAGACCTTCGAGAGAATGCGTTTCAACGCGTGCCTCCTGTGCATCGGATAACGGCTTTCCGGCCGCACGTTATTCGATGCAGGAGAGGTCTTTCGGTTTCGCGGTTACGCGGTCGCGCGGTTACGCAGCGGTTACGTGTTCGTATGTGGCGACCGCTGCCCTCAGCGGTCGCGGCGGCGCGAAAGCGCCGCTTGGCGCCGGCGTGGGCGTCGCAGTGACCGCTGAGGGCAGCGGTCACCACAATGAATCAGCGTCGACGCCAGCGGTCGCGGTCGTATTCGTCATAGCCGCCGGGGCCGAAGTCGCCTTCGTAGTAGTAGCCGCCGCGACGCGGGTAGTCGCGGTCGAAATCGCGTGAGCGATCAAAATCGCGTGAGCGATCAAAATCGCGCGAACGATCGTAGCCACTCGCGAATCCGCGGTCGTAGCCGCGATCGTAGTCGTTGCGGTAATAGCCGGGCGGCGGACCGAAGTCGCGCTCTCGTCCCCAGTCGCGGTCGCTGTTGAATCCGCCGCGATAGTCGCGATCCCGGTCGAAATCGCGTGAGCGATCGTACCCATAGTCGTTCCCGTAGCCGAAATCGCGAGAGCGATCGTAGCCGCTGCGAGCACGGTCCTCGAAGCGATCGGGGTTCCAGCGATACGCGAAGCGGCCGTCGCGTGCGTTGTGACGATACACATCGGACTGCCAGCGATCGCCGCGGTCGCGATCGGGATCCGGCATCTCGTGCTCCGGATCGTATGAGCCGATGTATCGCTCGCGGTCCCTTGGTCTCCACATGAGCGTCATGCCTCCTTCGACGCTCATGTGGTGCAAAAGGCACGCTAGTGATCAGTGACGAACCGAGCGATATTTCGGCGGCTTCACGTCGATGACGATCGTGTTGCTGTTCGCGCTGCCGCACGTGTTCCTGACTTTCACCCAAAACAGCTTCGGATTTGTGAGCACGGCCGACGTGAACGAATTGGAGTCCGTGCCGACCGGCCTGCTTTGGTCGCCAGACACGCCGTCGTACCACTCATAGTGCAGCGTCTCCGTTCCGGTCGCGGCGACGGTGAGCGTCACGGTTTCGCCTTTGAACTTCGTCGTTCCATTCGACTGAGAAACGATCGACGGTTGAGTGCACGCGGTGCCGACCGTAATTGTTACCGTGCGTGAGGTCTTCTCGCCGCAACCGTTGATGATGCTCGCCCAGAACTGCGTCGTCGCTGTGAGCGCGCCGGTGTTGAGCGTCGCGCCGGTTCCCGCCTGATTCGTTTTGTTTGGAGCAGCGCCGCGATACCACGTCACCGTCGCAGTGGTAGTGGACGTGAATGCAACTGTGAGAGTCGCCGACGCGCCGGTCGCGATCGCCGCGTCGAGCGGCTCGGTCGTGATCACCGGAATGTCGGAACAGGGATTGATCGTGATGACCACGCTCGCGGCTTCTTTGCCGCAGTCGTTGCGGGCGATGACGGAGTACGACGTCGGCACAGTCGGAGCGGGAACGACGATCTGTTTCGTGTTGCCGACGGAGTTGCCGGAGCCGGGCAGCGGACCCTGGAACCATTGATACGTGAGCGGGCGGCCGCCGCTGCTCGCGGTGACGTCGAGTGAATACTGGCCGCTCTGCAGCTGCGTCGCCTGCGGAGCGCCGACCGTGACGTCGGGACAGCTGGCCGTCGTGACGGTGATCGTCACGGGAGTGCTGTCCGCGACCGGCGCGCACTGTCCGGTGACGCGCACCCAATAGCGCGTCGTGGTGCTAGGCGAAAGCGTGACCGGATTGCCGCTGCCCGCGAACTGCGACGTATCGCCGGTTCCGCCGGCGAACCACTGATACGACAGCGGTCCCGTGCCTGCCGCGCCGACCGAGAGTTGCGCCGACTGCCCCTGCGTGATCGTCGTGCCCGTCGGCTGCGTGGCGATGCTCGGCGGCGTGCACGTCGGCGCCTGCACGGTTACGGTGACGGCGGCGCTGTCCGCGGTGCTGCTGTTGCAGCCGCCGACGCGCACCCAGTACGTGGTCGTCGTCGTTGGCGCATGCGTCAGCGTCGCGGTCGTCTGTCCCGCGAGCAGAGTCGACGTGTCGCTCGGATTGCCGATGTACCACTGATACGTGAACGGCGACGAGCCTGCCGCCGTGACGGTGACATTCGCCGGTTGTCCCTGCGTGATGGTCTTGTTCTGCGGCTGGCCGCTGATCGACACCGTCGTGCACTGCGGGCCCGTGCCGTACACCACGGCCACCGCGTTCTGATCCCACGTCTGCAGCGTCGTGAGGCTGCACCCCACGCTCGAATTCATGACCGCGCTGCCCGTGCAGTCGTTCAGGCTCGTGTTGCACGGCAGCGAGTTGTCGCCGTTCTGATTCGAATGGCGGAAGCCGAACGTGTGTCCCATCTCGTGAAGGATCACCACGTTGAGCAGACACTGCGTGAAGCTGAAGTTGTCGACGACGACGTCGATGCCGCCGTCGATCGCCTTGAAGTTTTCGCCGCCGAATGAATAGGGAGCGTTGCTGGTCCAATAGCCGCCGCGCGCGAGGACCGGCGGAGCGACCTCGCTGTTCGGATCGCCGTAGAGCACGGCGTTTTTCGAATCGTGCGACGTGAATCCTGCGGTCGCGGTGTCGTCCTGTCCGAAATACGAGTACGCGATGTTGCCCGCGGTCGAGTTCCACGTGCCGATCGCCGAGGTCACCGGGTTGACGCCGTTGATCCCGCCGCTCGGGGCCGAGGCCGTACGGACGCTCGCGTTCGGAGTGCTCTGCCAGCGCGGCGCGCCGGTCACGAGATACGACGCGCGCGTGAAGACCTGCGCGTGAATGTCGTTCTCGTGAAGTTTCTTCGCAGGAGCGGGATCGAAAAAGTACGCCGGCGTCGGATCAATGTTCTGCGCGACGATGCCGCGGATGTAGTCCATGAAGCCGCGCGCGTCGCGCGTCTTCTCGCTGTACGACTCGAAGTTGTTCGCGTCGAACGCGAGGCCGGTGTTGCGCAGCGCCATCGGACGTCCTTCGCCGTCCTTCTCCAGCGCGAACTGTCCGAGCTCGAGTCCCCACGTCTCGGGCTCGCCGTCGCGGTTCGTGTTCGTGAAAACGAGATAACGGCGGCCGGGGACATAGACCGGCATGCCGGACACTTCGAGCGTCAAGTCGGCGAGCGAGCCGCCGATCTCGGTCAATCGCAGATAGCTGCCGCGCGTCCGTTCGCCTTTCAACACGTCTTCGATGCGCAGGTAGTAGCGCGTGACGATGCCGCCTTCCGGCGTCCGCTCGACCGCGGACGTCACGGCGGTGGCGACGACGATGTCGTCGGACCGTTGAATCATCTCGCGGTCACTCGGAACGAGATACGAGACCGCGAACAGCGGCGCTGCCATTGCAAAGGCGAGCGCCATGACGAAGATACGCGAAGCGAGGGGACGCATGGACGTAGTGGCTCCTCCGAGGGAAGTAAAACGGACCCAACGCAAAGATAAGTCATCGAAATCCGTCTGTCACGAATCGTGATCCGGATCACGCCGGACTCGGCTATGTTAGGAAGCTACGTCGCCCAAACGGCGTTTGGATTTACTTCGTGAGAACCATCCGCGCCATCACTGCAGGGTCTCCCACGCGAGCGGTCCTCGTCGCCGCCGTCTGGTTTGCCGCGTTCATGTACGCCGGCCGCCCGATCCTCGCGGGGGCGGCAGCGGTGGGATTGCCGGCCGCCGCCGGCTGGCTCGCGATCGTCGTGCTGTCGGTGATTCCGGCGCTCCCGCTCTTCACGCGGCGCGCGCACTTTACGTCGTACACCGTCGTCGCGATCTTCTCGACGCTGCTCGTGCTCGTCTTCGTGAGCGATGTGCTGCGCGGCGTGTACTTCTTCTTGCGCTGGGCGATCTCCGCGCGGAGCTGGCCGCTGCCCGATCCCGGCGCGATCGCGCTCACGATCCTTGCCGCCGCCGCCGCGCTCTCGTTCGTCGGCCTCTTGCAGGCGATCTATCCGCGGCTGCAGCACGTGAAGGTCGCGATCGACGAGCTGCCGGCGGAGCTCGAAGGCTATCGCATCGTCCAGCTCTCCGACGTCCACGTCGGTCCGACGATCCGCCGGCGCTTCGTGCAGTCGCTCGTCGATCGGACGAACGCACTCGATCCCGATCTCGTCGCGATCACCGGCGATCTCGTCGACGGTCCGCTCGACGATCTGCGCGACGAAGTGCAGCCGCTGCGCGGGCTCCGCGCGCGCGACGGCGTCTTCTTCGTGACCGGCAATCACGAGTATTACTGGCAACCCGGCGAATGGCTGCCGGCGCTGGAGTCGCTCGATCTCATCCTGCTCAGGAACGCGCACCGCGTCATTCGTCGCGGAAGCGCGCAGCTCGTCGTCGCCGGCGTGACCGATCCGGTCGGGCGGGACACCGATCCCGCGCGCGCCGTCGCCGGCGCGCCTCCGTCCGCCACGAAGGTCCTCCTCTCGCACCGCCCGCACATCGCGAAAGCCGCCGACACCCTCGGCGTACACCTCCAGCTCTCCGGCCACACGCACGGCGGCCAGTTCTTCCCCTGGAACCTCGTCAGCTCGCGCGTGCACCCAGCGACGACCGGCCTGCACCGCGTCGGACGCACATGGCTCTACATCAATCGCGGCACCGGTTACTGGGGTCCGCCGTCGCGTCTTTACGTCGGCAGCGAGATCACCGTGATCCAATTGACGCGAGCCTGATGGCGCAGGCGGGCTTCGCCTGATGGCGGATGGCGGCTTCGCCTGATGGCGGATGGCGGGCTTCGCCCTGATGGCGGATGGCCACACCCGCCCGCCCCGGCGGGATGACGAGATACCTGCCGGGCGGGCGTGGCCATCAGCGCAGCCGCCATCTGCCATCCGCGCGAAAGCGCCGCCATCCGCCATCCGCACCGCGGAAAGTGATCCACCTCACGCGCGCCTGACCTCCGGGCGTGAGCCGTCTCACAAAGCCGTCAATCACGCTCATCCTTCGCCATATTTGAGCCACAGTCGGACCCGACATTGGGGGTGTATGAAACGGACACTCTCTGTTCTGATCCTGGTGGTTACGACGCTTTCCCTTTCGGCGCAGACGGTCGAAGTCGCGCCGACGACGCCGGTGACGCGCGAAGTGCGCGACCTTGCCGCCGCCGCTCCCGCCGACGTGCGCACCGACCTCCGCAACCTGTACGGACCGCTGGCTTATCGCCTGGTCTGGATCCGCAACAGCCGCCCGACCGCGCAGGCGCTGGCGATGATCAACGCATTCGAGACCGCCGACGCGAAGGGACTTCGCCCGGCCGACTACGACGGCGGCCGCTGGCAGCCGCGCGTGCAGAACCTCACGACGGATTCGGCGTTCGCCGAGCTCGAGATCGCGATGTCGATCGCCGCGATGCGCTATGTCTCCGATCTTCACAGCGGCCGCATCGACCCGCTGTCGATCGGCTTCGAGCTCGATGCCGCTCCGGAAAAGCTCTACCGCCCGGACGTGATCTGGCAGCTCGCGAACACGCCGGACGTGGTCAACGCGATCTCGCACATCGAGCCGCAGCAGCCGGAGTACAAGCTCCTTCTCGCCGCCCTCGGCACGTGGCGCGGCATCGCCGCCGACGCGTCGCTCGACGCGCCGCTGCCGGTGGTGACCAAACTCTCTCCGAATGGTGAATACGAAGCGCTTCCGCAGCTCGCGGCGAAGCTCCGCGCGTTCGGCGACCTGACTGCCGACGCGCAGCTGAACGGCAATCGCTATGAAGGCGCGATCGTCGACGCGGTGAAGCACTTCCAGGACCGCCACGGCCTCGACGCCGACGGCGTGATCAGCAAGAAGACATTCGCGCAGTTGAACGTGACGGCCTCGCAGCGCGTGAAGCAGATCGAGCTCGCGCTCGAGCGCGCGCGCTGGACGCCGGTGGCGACCGACGGCCCGTCGATCGTCGTCAACATCCCGGAGTTCACGCTCCGCGCGCATGACGAGAACGGCGACCTGACGATGCGCGTCGTCGTCGGCAAGGCCGCCGGCCACAAGACCCCGGTGTTCGAAGGCGACATCAAACACGTCGTGTTCCGCCCCTACTGGAGCGTGCCGCCCGCGATTCAGCGCGCGGAGATCGTGCCGCACCTCGAGAAAGATCGCGGCTACCTCGCCCGCAACAGCTACGAAGTCGTCGACGACGCGGGCGTCTCCCTCGGCACTTCGGTGAGCGACGACACGCTGCGCCGCCTGAAATCACTGCAGCTGCAGGTGCGCCAGAAGCCCGGCAAGTCGAATGCGCTCGGACTCGTGAAGTTCCTCTTCCCGAACGACAACAACGTCTACCTGCACGACACGCCGTCGCAGTCGACGTTCGCGCTCGCGCGCCGCGACGCCAGCCACGGCTGCATCCGCCTCAGCGACCCCGCCGCGCTGGCCGCGTGGGCGCTGCAGTGGACGCCGGACAAAGTGAAGGCCGCGATGACGGGCGAGCACAACGACGACTACGTCCGCCCGCCGCGCCCGATCGCCGTGACGATCACGTACGCGACCGCGGTCGCGCGCGCGAACGGCGAAGTCGCCTTCTTCGACGACATCTACGGCCACGACACGACGCTGGTGACCGCACTCGACCAGCGCTTCATGAAGCCGGCGCAGGCCGGTGGCGTGTTGATGGCTGCCTCTCAGTTTATCCCGCGCGCAGACGCGGGATCTCCGGTGGCATCGCGCTGAGTGCACGGACAGGCAGGATTGCCTGTCCTCCACGATAGCGCGGCGTAAGGTGGAGGACAGGCAATCCTGCCTGTCCTCTCTGCTTTCGGGACGATCCCCGAGCGGCAGCCATCGCGTATGTAGGCAACATTTTGGCGGTATCACCAGAGATCCCGCGTCTCCCGCGCGGGATAAACTGAACCGCATGCAAGAGCGCGAGTACCCGGTCTGGAAAGTCATCGCTGCCGCGGCTGCCGGGACGATGATCGAGTGGTACGACTTCTACATCTTCGGCAGCCTCGCCGCGATCATGTCGGGGCTCTTCTTTCCGAAGCAGAATCCGACCGCGGCGTTTCTGCTGACGCTGGCGACGTTCGCGACCGGCTTCGCGGTCCGTCCGTTCGGCGCGCTCGTGTTCGGGCGTGTGGGCGATCTTGTCGGACGCAAGTACGCGTTCCTCGTCACGCTGCTGATCATGGGCGGCTCGACGTTCGTGATCGGCCTCCTGCCGACGTACGCGCAGGCCGGCATCCTCTCGCCGCTCCTCCTCGTCGCGCTGCGCCTGCTGCAAGGCCTCGCGTTAGGCGGCGAATACGGCGGCGCAGCGGTGTACGTCGCGGAACACGTTCCCGACAAGCGTCGCGGCTTCTACACGAGCTTCATCCAAACCACGGCCACGCTCGGCCTCTTCGTCTCCCTCGCCGTGATCCTGCTCGTGCGCACGCGCATGTCCGAGGAGGACTTCAAGGCGTGGGGATGGCGGATTCCGTTCCTGCTTTCGATTCTGCTCGTCGCGATGTCGCTCTACATCCGGCTGCGATTGAAAGAGTCGCCGCTTTTCTCGGCGCTCAAGAGCGAAGGGAAGACGTCGACTGCACCGCTGCGCGACAGCCTCGGCAGCGGCCGCAACTGGAAAGTGATCCTGCTCGTCCTCTTCGGCGCAACCGCGGGGCAGGCCGTCGTCTGGTACACCGGCCAGTTCTACGCGCTCTTCTTTCTCCAGAAGATCCTCAACGTCGGCTTCATCCCCGCGAATGTGATTGTTGCGATCGCGCTCGCCCTCGGCACTCCGTTCTTCATCTTCTTCGGCTCGCTCTCCGATCGCATCGGCCGCAAGAAAATCATGATGGCCGGCAATCTTCTCGCCGCCGTTTCGTACATCCCGATCTATCACGCGATGAAAGCCGCGTCCGCGCCGCTGCAGCCGGTCGTCATGACGCTGCTCATCTTCATTCAGGTGATTTTCGTGACGATGGTCTACGGCCCGATCGCCGCGTTCCTCGTCGAAGCGTTCCCCGCGAAGATCCGCTACACGTCGCTCTCGCTGCCGTACCACATCGGCAACGGCTGGTTCGGCGGCTTCACCCCGCTCATCGCGCAGTCGCTGTATGAAGCGACGCATCACAACACGTACGCGGGGTTGTGGTACCCGATCGCGATCGCGTCGATCACGTTCGTCGTCGGGTCGCTGTTTTTGAAGGAGAGCAAGGACGTGCGGATTTGGGACGAGGTTTCGTAGTTTCGCCGTTGTCTCTCTCAGTTTATCCCGCGCGAAGACGCGGGATCTCCCGGTTATACCGGCAGAATCGGTCCGACAGGCACGAGCCGCTCCGGTGCACGGAGAGATCCCGCGTCTTCGCGCGGGATAAACTGGAGAGAGACAGCAACCCTAATAAACGATCCGCATCGGCAGTCCCGTGAGATCGGCGCGCGCGTCGCCGAGCTCGCGCGCGCGTCCGGCGAGAATCCGCTCCGCGGTCCAGAGTGCGGCGAGTGCATCGAGCGCGTCATTCTCGCTCGCGTACTTTGGCGTCGCGGGCACTGCGCCGAAGTGCGCTTCGGCGAGCGCGCGTCGCGCGGCGAGTCCTTCCTTCGAATGCTTCGACGCGGCGAGCACTTCGTGTTCATTCCACGCCGCGAACGAAACCTCGGGATGCACTTCGTACACGCGGCCGCGCAGATGGCGATGACGCTGCAGCAGGCGGTCGACCTGCGCGACCTTCGGCACGATCGCCCATCCCTGCTTCGAGATGCCGCGCTTCTGCAGATCGCGCGCGATGCGATTCGCTTCGTTGTATTCGCGCAGCGCAAGCAGCGGTCGCAGCGGAGCGGGAAAGACACTGGAGGCGCGGCGCCCGAGGAAACGGCGGGCGTGGTGATCGCAGGAGCGGGGGCCGGATTCGGAGAGACCGATCGGGATGTCGATCGCGACGACCGCACATGCGTTGAAGAGCGCGAGCAGATCCTCGTCGGTCATCAGCATGCGCGCTTCGATCGCGTCGCCGTCCTTCACCATCGCGACCCAGCCGCGCCGCGTGCCGTCGACTCCGGCGATGCGCGCGGGCAGCTCGACGAGCACGCGCGGCTCGCGATCGTCGGCGTCGCCGGCGACGAAGACGTGCAAGTCCGCGCCGCCGTCGTTTTGAATCGCGTGCGCGGAGAGCGGATCGATCTCGATGCGCACCGCGCCCGCGCCGCTGAACGAACGCGTCTCGACGTCCGTGTCGGCGCCACCGTCGAAATGCAGCGTCCACCGATCGGTGTACAGCACGATCAGCAGCTCGCGCGCGCTGCGATGGAAGTAGTTGCCGCGCACACCGCCGCTGCGCAGAGTCTCGGCGTGATGCTCGCCGGTTGCGCCGATCGGTGTGATGCGGACGCTCATATCATCGCCGCGCTTCCGATCTCGCGATGCGCGCGCCAGAACTCGACGAGGCGCGGCATGTAGTCGCGCAATCGCGGCACGACGATGCCGGAGCCGGCGAGATCGGCCGTCGCGTTCGTCGTGTCGTATAGCGTCGGATGCACGAAGTAGTCGACCGCCGCGGGCGGAATGCGCAGCAGTCGATAGACGCCGGGAACGTATTGCAGCGAGCCCTTCGCGATTCCCTTCGTCAGCGGAACGCGAATCACTTTGCGGTTGCCCGCTGCCGCCAGCGTGTCGATCGTCTCATCGACCGTGAGCGGCGACGGGTCCGCGATCGCGTACGTTTTTCCTTTCGACTGCGGCAGCGCGCTGAGATACTCGATCGCGTTCATCACGAAGTCGCGCGGCACGACGTTGAATCGATAGCGCGATGGACGTCCGACGACCGGCAGCACCGCGATCTTCGGCTGCCGCATCAGCCATTGCAGCACGAAGTACGGTCCGTCGAATTTCTGCGTCGCGCCGGTCACGCTGTCGCCGGCGACGACCGACGGACGATAAATCGTCGACGGCAAACTCCGCTTCCGCACGTCCACTTCCGCGAGCTGTTTCGTCTCTTCGTAGAAGTTGTTGAACCGCTGCCCCTTCTCGAGATCGTCCTCGCGCCACACGCCGGGATACGATCCACTCACGTAACACGTGCTGATGTAGTGCACGCGCTCGAGCCGCGGCGCGCGTGCGGCGAGATCGAGCACGCGCCGCGTGCCTTCGACGTTGATGCGCATCCCGACGTCGCGCGGCACGGCGAGGTCGTACGCCGCCGCGAGGTGCCACACTTCGCGAATGTCGCGCGCGTCGATGTGATCGAGCGCCTGCGTGATGTCGCCTTCGACGAGTCGAATGCGCGGATTCCCGCGCGCCCGCTCCTCCGCCATCGCGCGAAACTTCGGCTGCACGAGACAGAGCGCGTCGTCGTCCGTGCGCCCAAGAACGCGCGGAAGCAACTCCGAGCCGAGGAAGCCCGGGAAGCCGGTGAAGAAGATTTGTGGCAAGCCGGACGATTATAGGAGTGTCGTTTGGAGTGGTGCGCGCCTCCGGCGCGCCTTTGGCGGGATGGAAGGCGCGCCAGAGGCGCGCACCACTCCACGACGGAATGCCACGGTGCACTTTGAAAGCGGCGGCGCGTTAGTCAAACGTCGAGGTTGGAGTACCTCAATTTAAGGTCCGATCACCTCAATTTAAGGTCGGACCACCTCAACATCGAGGTCCGAGCACCTCAATTTGAGGTCCGACCACCTCAACATCGAGATCCGATCACCTCAATTTGAGGTCCGA
>Ga0066652_100000074_pt1 | contig 63134 bp, 63 predicted proteins | sample GraSoiAngelo_101_FD_71413 | JGI IMG/M metagenome (GOLD analysis project Ga0066652, IMG submission 71413) | Grasslands soil microbial communities from the Angelo Coastal Reserve, California, USA - 14_0903_02_30cm | ecosystem: Environmental > Terrestrial > Soil > Grasslands | place: USA... | reverse complement strand
CACGGGGTCCGGACGATCGTGGACCTGAGGAACGACGAGGAGCTCGGTTCCGAGGCCGCGCCTCGTCCTGCCTGGCTGACGACGGTACGCGTTCCGCTCGACGACGTGGAGGACGAGGAGTTCTGGGAGCGGTGCTGGGCGAACGACCTCGACGGAAGCCCGCTGTATTACGGACCGTTCCTCGATCGCAAGCCGGAGCGGTGTGCGGCAGCGATCGCCGCGATCGCCCGCGCCGAACCGGGCGGCGTTGTCATTCACTGCGGCGGCGGCCGCGACCGCACCGGGCTGATCAGCCTGCTCGTCCTGGCCCTGGTCGGGGTCACGCCCGAGGAGATCGTCTCGGACTACGAGCTCAGCAACGTGCGCCTGCGCCGGTGCTGGGCCGAGCACGGCGAGCCGGATCAAGCGGCCGAGATCGCGTGGATCCTCACACGAAGGAACACCTCCTCCCGCGCCCTCCTCCTCGAGATCCTCGCGTCGCTCGAGGTCGACCGGTACCTGACGGAGGCCGGACTCGGCGAACACGAGCTGGCCGCCGTGCGGGTCCGCCTCATGGGGTCGGAGTGACGCCGCGGATCACGGACGCCAATCGCCGCTGGTGGACGCTCGCGGGTGGTTGCACGGGCCTCTTCGTCCTGATGCTCGACTCGACGATCGTCGCGCTGGCGCTTCCCTCGATCAAGGGCGACATCGGCGCGTCGGCGAGCGGCCTGCAATGGGTGATGAACGGCTATCTGCTGGTGATCGCCGCCCTGGTCGTGACGGCCGGTCGGATCGGCGACATCTACGGCCGTCGCGCCGTGTTCACGATCGGACTGGCGATCTTCGCAGCCGGCTCCGTGGTCTCGGGCGCGTCCGGAACCGAGGTGGCGCTGGTCGCCGGCAGGGTCGTCCAGGGGATCGGCGCCGCGGCCATGCTGCCGCTCTCGCTGGCGATCGTCAGCGACGCGTTCCCGCCGGGCCAGCAGGCCAGGGCGCTCGGGATCTGGGCCGCCGTCTCCGCTCTGGCGCTGGCCGTGGGGCCGCTCGTCGGCGGCCTGCTCATCGACGTCGATTGGCGACTGATCTTCTGGATCAACGTGCCGATCCTCGCGATCGGAGTCTGGATCACGGTCGTCGCTGTGGCCGAGACGCGCGACGAGAGCGCCGCCCACCGGCTCGACCTCGCCGGCCTCCTCGTTCTCGCGGCCGGCCTGATCGCGATCGTGCTCCCCCTGGTCGAATCCAGCGCTTGGGGGCTCGGGTCGGCGCGAAGCCTCGTCATCCTGGGGGTGGGAGCGGCGCTCATGGTCGCCTTCTGGTTCGTCGAGCATCGGGTCGAGCAGCCGATCGTCGAGTTCCCGCTGTTTCGCAACGGGCCCTACTTCGGCGCCACGGCGGCGGCCTTCGGCCTGGTCGGCGCCTACTGGAGCCTGATCTTCTTCCAGCCGCAGTACCTCGAGTCCGGACTCGGCCACTCGGCGACCGCCACCGGCCTCCTGATCCTCCCCATCACGGTGCCGATGATCGTGATCTCGCCGCTGGCCGGCCGGCTGATCGCGCGCTTCGGCGCCCGTGGCCTGATGACCGCGGGGATGCTCTGCGCCGTCGGTGGCCTCGTCTTCCTGACGCGGATCTCGCAGACGTCGGGCTACGGCCTGGTGCTGCCGGGCTACCTGCTCTTCGGGTTGGCGCTCGGCCTCGTCTACGCGCCGATGTCGACGGCCGCGATGGTGGCGATGCCGCGCGAGAAGGCGGGGATCGCCTCGGGTGTCTTGGGGATGAACCGCGTGATGGCGGGGGCGCTGGCCCTCGCCATGACGGGGGCCGTCTTCCACGGCGTGCGCGACGATCATTCCTTTTCCGTCGCGATCGCGTCGTCGAACTGGGTCCTCGTCGGCCTGGTCGCGGTCGGGGCGATCCTCACCTGGGCCTTCGTCCGCTCGGCGCCGTCGACGCCGACCGAGACGGCGCTCGCAGGCTCGGCGCCGCCGGCCGAGCTCCCCCATCACCGCCGCTTCCACCTCTAGACGAGTGACTCCACGGCTCGTGCGCCCGTGCGTCCGCCAGGCCATGGAATAACCCATCCGGGGGCCCCGCGAGGACTACCCTGGTCTCATGGCATCGCGCCCACGGGCCGCGGCGGAACCGGTCGCCCCGTTCGACATCGAGCGAGCGGCGGAGTTGATCTCCGGGCAGGTTCGCGAGACGCCTCTCCTGGAGGCCGGCGAGCTCGGACGCCGGATCGGCGCGCCGGCGGTGCTCAAGGCCGAGTGCCTCCAGCTCACCGGATCGTTCAAGGTCCGGGGCGTCTTCCACAAGATGGGCCGCCTCGACCGCGCGGCGCTGGATCGCGGCGTGGTCGCCGCGAGCGCCGGCAACCACGCTCAGGCCGTGGCCCTCGCCGCCGATCGCCTATCGAGCCGAGCGGACCTGTTCATGCCGGTGGAGGCGCCGCTCGCCAAGGTCGCGGCGGTGAGGGGGTACGGAGGGGAGGTCCACCTCGTCGAGGGCTCCTACGAGGAGGCCGCGGAGGCCGCCGCCGAATTCGCGGAGCGCGAGTCCCGAACCCTGGTGGTGGCGTTCGACGACCGCGAGATCGTCGCCGGGCAGGGCACCGTGGGGCTCGAGCTGGCGGAGCAGGCGCCCGCCGTGCGCACTGTCGTGGTGCCGCTGGGGGGCGGCGGCCTGGCCGCCGGAATCGCGATCGCGCTCAAGTCGAGGATCCCCGAGGCGAGGGTGATCGGGGTCCAGGCCGAGGGCTGTGCCCCATACATCGACTCGCTGGCCGCCCACCGGCCGATCGGCGCGCGTTCGGCGAGCACGATCTGCGACGGGATCGCCATCAAGCGCCCGGGCGAGCTCACGCTTCCACTGGTCGAGCGGCACCTCGATGGGATCGCGACCGTGTCCGACGACGAGGTCGCCGAGGCGATGGTGCTGCTGCTCGAGCGCTCGAAGCTGGTGGTCGAGGGCGCCGGAGCGGTCGGCGTCGCGGCGCTGCTGACCGGCAAGGTGAAGCCCGCCGACGACGGACCGACGTGCGCGGTGCTCTCGGGCGGCAACGTCGACGCCTCGCTCCTGGCCGAGTGCATCCGCCTCGGGGAGACGGCGGCCGGGCGCCGGATCGTCGTCTGGACCGTGGTTCCGGACCGTCCGGGCGCGCTCGCCGCCCTGCTGCGCGTGGTCGCCGAGCAGGGCGCCAACGTTATGGACGTGGAGCACATCCGAGAGGGAGTCGACCTCCACGTTCGAGAGACGGCGATCGAGCTCGTCCTCCAGACCGACGGCCCCGACCACGGCGATCGGATCCTCGCGGCGATCCGCGCCGAGGGGTTCTCCGCTCGCTTCGAGCGCTAGGCGCGTCGTTCCTCTGCCCTACGCCCAGGTCGCTAGCCGCCCGCCGAGGCGGATACCGCAGGATGTACCTCCCCGAGGCAGGACGGGTCCTCGAAGCATGATCGCGAATCCGGGTACGTTCCCGAGGTGGCCCCTGTGATCGGTGAGCTCCGCGACTACCTCGCCGCGATCAGCGACCTGGGCCGGGCCCGGGCGCTCCTGGCCTGGGACGAGCGCACGCAGATGCCCCCCGGGGGCGCGGCGGCCCGCGCCGAGCAGGTCGCGACACTCGCCCGCGTCCGCCACGAGCGCCTGATCGCCGACGAGCTCGGCCGTCTCCTCGACGGGGCGGCCACCGAGACGTCGGGCCTCCCGTACGACTCCGACGAGGCAAGCCTGGTGCGGGTTGCCCGCCGCGAGTGGGAGAAGGCACGCCTCGTCCCATCCGAGCTCCGCGCCGAGATCACCCGGCAGTCATCGCTCGCCGAGCACGCCTGGGTCGCGGCCAGGGAAAGCTCGGACTTCTCCGCGTTCCTGCCGTATCTCGAGCGAAACGTCGAGCTTCGCCGCCGCTACGGCGCCTGCTTCGAGGGGTTCGACGGCTTCACGCATCCGTACGACCCCCTGCTCGATGACTTCGAGCCCGGGATGACGACCCAGGAGGCCTCGACGATCCTCGATGAGCTTCGCGACGGCGTCCGTCCGCTCGTTGCGGCGGTCTCCGAGCGCGGCGAACCGGTGGACGATTCCTGCCTTCACGGGACGTTTCCGCTCGAGGCGCAGGAGCGCTTCTCGCGGGAGGTGGTCGCGGGCCTGCCGCTTCCCGAGGACGCCTATCGGGTCGATCCGACGATCCATCCGTTCGCGAGCGCGATCTCGTCGTCGGACATCCGGATCACGACCCGCTTCGACGAGTCCTACATCGGCACCGCCCTCTGGGCGCTGGTCCACGAGGCCGGACACGGGATGTACGAGAACGGCGTCCCGCCCGAGCTCGAGCGCTCGCCGCTCGGGAGTCCCGCCTCGCTCGGCTTCCACGAGTCCCAGAGCAGGCTGTGGGAGAACTGGGTGGCGCGCTCCCGCCCCTATCTGGCGGCGCTCGCTCCGCGGCTTCGCGAGCTGTTCCCGGAGCACTTCGCGGACGTGGACGCCGACCAGCTCTACCGCGCCGCGAACAGGATCAAGCCCTCCCTGATCCGCGTCGAGGCCGACCAGGTCACGTACAACCTCCACATCGTGTTGCGGTTCGAGCTCGAGCTCGAGATCTTCGAGGGCCGTCTGGAGCTCTCCGCCCTGCCCGAGGCTTGGAACGCTCGGATGAGCGAGTACCTCGGCGTGGCGGTGCCCGATGATGCCGGCGGCGTGCTGCAGGACGTCCACTGGGCGGCGGGAGCGTTCGGCTACTTCCCGACCTACTCGCTGGGCAACCTGGTCGCCGCCCAGATCTGGGACGCCGCGCTGGAGGACATGCCCGATCTGGATGAGAGGATCGCCCGGGGCGATCTGGTGACTCTTCACGGCTGGCTTCGCGAGCGCCTCTACCGGCACGGCAACAAGTTCATGCCCAAGGAGCTGATCGAGCGGGTCGTCGGCGGTCCGATCGACGTGTCGCCGTACCTCCGCCAGCTCAACGAGCGCGCTGCCGAGATCTACGGCATCTAGTCGGCGACGGCGGGGCCCCGGCCGTCGCTGGTCGAGTTCCGTTGTCATTGTCGTCGGAACTCGACCAGCGACGAGGGGAGGGCGCGATCGCGTCGGGCGGGCTTCCTAACCTGCGGGGATGGCCCGACGCGAGACCGAGTTCGCGTGCCAGGCGTGCGGCCACGTCGCGCTCGCCTGGACCGGTCGCTGCCCGGGCTGTGGCGAGTGGAACAGCCTGGTCGAGGCGATCCGGAGCGAGCCGTCCGCTCGGAGGCGCGGCGCGGGGCCCTCGCGGCACCGTGGCCGCGCGGAGCGAGCCGTCCCCCTGCGCGACGTCGAGTCCCCGGGACACGATCGCCTCGCCACCGGGATCGCCGAGTTCGATCGGGTGCTCGGCGGCGGCCTGGTCCCGGGCTCGCTGGTGCTGCTCGGCGGGTCGCCCGGGATCGGCAAGAGCACGCTCACGGGGATGGCGCTCGGGAACCTGGTTGCCGCGCGGCGGAGGGTCCTCTACGTGTCAGGCGAGGAGTCCACGGCGCAGGTCCGGCTGCGCGCCGAGCGGCTCGGCGAACGAGCCCTCGCGGTGCCCGCCCTGGCGGAGACCTCCGTCGAGGCGCTCCTCGCCGCCCTCGAGTCGGAGCGGCCCCATGCCTGCGTGATCGACTCGGTCCAAACCCTCCACTCCGAGGGGATGACCGGCGCGCCGGGCTCCGTGGGCCAGGTCCGCGAGGCGGCCGGCGCGATCATGGAGCTCGCGAAGCGCCTCGATATCGCGGTGGTCTTGGTCGGGCACGTGACCAAGGACGGTGCGGTGGCCGGGCCGCGGGTCCTGGAGCACCTGGTCGATTGCGTGCTCCTGTTCGAAGGCGAGCGCGAGCGAAGCTTCCGGACGCTGCGGGCGCTCAAGAACCGCTTCGGGGCGACCAGCGAGGTGGGAGTGTTCGAGATGCGCTCCGGCGGGCTGGTCGAGGTTGCCGATCCGTCGGCGCGCTTCGTCTCGGAGGCGAGCGACGCCCCGGGTTCGTGCGTGCTCTCCGCGATGGAGGGAACGCGCCCGCTCCTGGTGGAGGTCCAGGCGCTCGTCGCCCCGACCGAGATCGTCCCGCCCCGCCGGGTGGTCACCGGAATCGACCGCAATCGCCTCGCGATGGTGCTCGCCGTGCTCGCCCGCCACGGCGGCGCCACGTCACTGGCCTCCGCGGACGTGTTCGTGAACATCGCGGGCGGGGTGCGAGTGGAGGAGCCGGGTGCCGACCTGGCGGTGGCCCTCGCGCTGATCTCCGCTCAGCGCGGCGAGCCGCTGGAGGGGGGTGGCGGCAAGCCGCTCGCGTGCTTCGGAGAGCTCGGCCTGACCGGAGAGCTCCGTTTCGTCGCCCATCCGGAGCGCCGAGTGGCGGAGGCGCTCAAGTTCGGGCTGGGGCCAGTGCACGGACCGGAGGCGGGCGAGCCTCTCGAGGGGCTCGTCTCCGCGTCGACGCTCCGGGCGGCCCTCGCCCCGTCGTTCGGCGCCCGGAAGATCCGCCGCGCGGCCTGAGCCGGGCGAGCGGACTGGGCTTGACATTCGCCAATCCGACCTCTCCACACGGGATTCGGCGGTCCGCCCGGAGCAGGGGCTTTTTGCCATCATGGCTCGCGAGATGCCTTCACACGTCGGGGATGAGTTGCACGACCTAGAGGCCCGACTCGACCCCCGGCTCCTCCGGGCGCTCGACATGGTCGCGCCGGGGACGGCGCTCCGCGAGGGAATCGACAACATCATCCACTCGCGCACCGGCGGGCTGATCCTGATCGCCGAGGCCGACGAGGTCTCGTTCCTCTTCAGCGGCGGGATCAAGCTCGACATCGACTACACGCCGGGTCTCCTCTACCAGGTCGCGAAGATGGACGGCGCGATCGTCCTGGAGCCCGCGGCCCGCAAGATCTGCTGGGCGAACGTGCAGCTCATGCCGGACCCGACGATCCTCTCGATGGAGACCGGCACCCGGCACCGCACCGCGGAGCGCGTCTCGAAGCAGACCAAGGCGCTGGTGATCGCCATCTCGCAGCGCCGCGACGTCGTCTCGCTCTACGTCGAGGGGATCAAGTACGTCCTCCAGGACATCCCGACGGTGCTCTCGAAGGCGAACCAGGGGCTCGCCACGCTCGAGAAGTACCGCGCCCGCCTCGACCAGGTCTCGGCTCGGCTCACTGGACTCGAGTTTCTCGGCGGCTGCACGCTCCACGACGTGCTCCTCGTCCTCCAGCGGGCGGAGCTCGTCACCCGGATGGCGGCGGAGGTCGAGCGCTACATCATCGAGCTCGGTACCGAGGGGCGGCTGATCGAGATGCAGCTAGAGGAGACCGTCACCGGCGTGATGGCCGAGCGCGCCGCCCTGGTTCGCGACTACGGGGTGGTCGACTCCGAGGAGCAGCTCGAGCGAACCCTGTCCGAGCTTGCCGCGCTGCCGCACCAGGAGCTGCTCGACTTCGGCCGCCTCGCCGAGCTCCTCGGCTACGACCGAAAGACGAGCACGATCGACTTCGCGGTGACGCCTCGCGGCTACCGGGCGCTGTCCCGGATTCCGCGGCTGCCGCGCCTCGTGATCCAGAAGATCGTCCAGCGTTTCGGTGACCTCGATGCGATCGTCAGCGTGACGGAGGAGGACCTGGAGTCCGTGGATGGCGTCGGCGCCGCCCGGGCAAGGGAGATTCGCGAGGGTCTTCGGACCCTTCAGGAGGTCGACATCATCGACCGCTATCCGTGAACCGACGGACGCTCGAGCGCCCGTCCCGACCAAAAGGAGACCGAAATTCCTGAGCTAGCCATCGAGGAAGCGACAGACGTCGAGCACGAGCTCGGCCCCGTCGAGTGCACATTCGAGGTCGACGACAACGTCGTCTATCCGCACCACGGGGCTGGCGTCGTGCTCAAGAAGGAGACCAAGGACCTCCTGGGTGAGAAGCGGGACTACCTGACGATCAAGATCCTGCACAACGACATGACGGTGATGGTGCCCTGCGAGAACGCCAACCGCGCCGGGCTGCGCCGCGTGATCGACGGCGACGAGGTCAAGAAGGTGATCGACGTGCTCACCGGCGAGGTCTCGGAGATGCCAAAGAACTGGAACCGGCGCTTCAAGCACAATCGCGAGAAGATCAAGACGGGGGACATCTTCGAGCTCGCCGAGGTTGTGCGCAACCTGGCGATTCGCGAGTGGGAGAAGGGCCTCTCCACCGGCGAGAAGCAGATGTACACGCGAGCGAAGAAGATCCTCGCATCGGAGTTCATGTACGCGCTCGGCAAGGACGAGGAGGGCGCCGAGGCGTACCTGGACGAGCTCCTGGAGGAGCGCTTCGGCGCCAAGGCGTCTGCCTGAACGCCCAGCAGCCGCAGCCGTCATCGCGGCCGCCGGCTCCGGCGAGCGACTCGGAGCCGGCGGCCCGAAGGCCTTCACGGAGGTCGCCGGCCGTCCGCTGATCGACTGGTCGCTCGAGGCGTTCCGGAACGCGCAGACGATCGGTCCGGTGGTCGTGGTGGTTCCCCCCGGCCACGAGCGAGCTCTGGGCGACGGCGTGGTCACGGTGGTCGGCGGCGAGCACCGCTCCGAGTCGGTCGCCGCGGGACTGGAGCGGGTGGAGGACGAGCTGGTCGCCGTCCACGACGCGGCTCGTCCTCTCCTGACCTCCGAGCTGATCGACGAGATGGTCGAGAAGCTCGCCGCGCGGCCGGACGCCGCTGCGGTGATCGCCGCGGCGCCGCTCACCGACACCGTGAAGCGGGCACGCGAACCGCGTCCGCCGCGGGGCGATTTCCCACGTGGCGGCCCGACGGTCGCTCAGACCGTGAGCCGCGACCACCTCTGGGCGGCGCAGACCCCGCAGGTCTTCAGGGCCTCCGCCCTCCGCGAAGCGCTCGACGCCGACCCGCAGCGCATCGCCGCCGCCACCGACGACGCGATGCTGGTCGAGAAGGCGGGGGGCAAGGTCCTGATCCACCCTTCGTCCGTTGAGAACCTGAAGATCACCACGCCCCTCGATCTGCGGATCGCGGAGCTGCTCCTCGCGGACCGCGGCGGCTGACCGCCCGGAGGGCGGTCCCGCGGAACCGCGATCGCGGCGAGTAGGGCCCCCACTCCGCGCCGGACATCACCCCGAGATCCAAACTTTCGCGTCTCGCGTCGCGGGGGTGGACGGCAGGCGCGGAAGTTGGGGCGGGGCCGGATAGCGCGAAGTTGGGGCGGGGTCTGTCTTACCCGACCTCTCTCAGCGCCTCAGCAGCACCCAGACCAGGGCGGCGGCGAACCCGATCTGCCCGAACGCGAGAGCGGTGCCGAAGTTCGCCGCGCCCGCGGCGGCCGCGATCGCGCTCGCGGCCGCGAACGCGCCGAGCATGAGCGCGAGGTCTGCGAGCGTTGGGCGCACGCCGGGGAGCCTAGATGAGTGATTCCGGGCCGCCGTGGCACATGGCGCTAGCCTGGGCCGCCGTGCTGACCGACTATCACCTTCACCTGCGGGCCGACGACGACCTCGAGCCGGGGGAGCAACACGCGTTCACGACCGAGAACGTCGATCGCTATCTGGCGGCCGCGGACGAGGCGGGGATCTCGGAGATCGGCTGCTCCGAGCACGTCTACAGGTTCACGCAGGCGCTCGACATCTGGCGCCACGCGTTCTGGGAGGAGTACGCGCGGGACGACCTCGACGCCTACTGCGAGTTCGTCCGCACGACGCCGCTGCGCCTGGGTATCGAGCTCGACTTCGTGCCCGGAGCGGAGGACCGCGCGCGAAACCTGGTCGAGGCTCGCGACTTCGACTACGTGATCGGGTCGGTCCACTTCATCGGTGACCGCGCGGTGGACGACGAGGACTGGGACGTCTGGGAGGAGCGCGGCGACCCCGACCAGATCTGGCGCCGTTACTTCGAGACGCTGGCGGAGGCGGCGCGGAGCGGCCTCTTCGACATCCTCGCGCATCCGGACCTGGTCAAGGTCTGGGGACGGTCGCGGCCGCGGCCGGATCGCGATCCGCGCTTCTACTACGAACCGGCCGTGGAGGCGATCGCCGAGACGGGGGTGGCGGTCGAGGTCTCGACGGCGGGGCTTCGCAAGCCGGTCGGCGAGATCTATCCGGCGCCCGACTTCGCGGCGATGTGCGTCGAGGCCGGGGCGGCGTTCGCCCTCTCATCCGATGCGCATGCGCCGCGCGACGTCGGCCACGCGTACGAGCAGGCGGTGGAGACGATGCGCGATTGCGGCATCGAGCGGATCGCCGTGTTCGAGCGCCGCGAGCGACGCCTGGAGGCACTCGGATGATCCGCGTCGGGATCGGCTACGACGTCCACCGGTTCGCGGCGGGCCGCCCCCTCGTCCTGGGCGGAGTCGAGATCCCCCACGAGCTCGGGCTCGAGGGTCACTCCGACGCCGACGTCCTCACGCACGCCGTGATCGACGCGTTGCTGGGCGCCGCCGGGCTCGGCGACCTCGGCACCCTGTTCCCCCCCGAGGAGGAGGAGTGGCGCGACGCCCACTCGCTCGACCTGCTCCGAGTCGCGATCGGAAACCTCCACGGGAGGGTGGTCAACGTCGACGCGACGCTGATCTGCGAGGAGCCGCGGATCTCGGGCCACCGCTCCGAGATCGAGCGCGGGCTCGCCGAGGCGCTCTCGGCCTCGGTGAGCGTGAAGGCGACGACCAACGAGGGCATGGGCTGGATCGGAAGGGGCGAGGGGATGGCCTGCGTGGCGGTGGCGCTGGTTGACCTCGCCTAGTACCGGGTAAATAACCTTGCGGAGTGGTCCGCTCGCTTGCCGGCAAGCTTCCCACCGAAATCGTGACGGGTCCCCTCGGCTACATGGGCCGCCGCGTCAAGCTCGGGCCGCTCGGGGCACTGAGCGAGGTCCCCTTCAACATCAAGACCCTGACCGAGGCGGGGGTCATCCGCCCGGTTCGGCCCGACCGGCTCGCCCAGATGCTCAGTGTCCTGGCGCGGTGGGGCGCATCGCCGGCAGCCGGGATCGCGACAGCCGCGATCAACCGTCCCGACGACCCGATGATCGAGGACGAGGCCGGATCGCTCAGCTTCGAGGAGGTCCACAGGCGCTCGAACGCGATCGCCCGAGGCCTGGCCTCGGCGGACGTGGGCGAGGGCGACGGGGTGGCGATCATGTGTCGCAACCACCGCGGGTTCGTCGAGGCGACGCTGGCGGTCTCGAAGCTCGGCGCCAACGGCCTCTACATGAACACCGCCTTCGCGGCACCGCAGCTCGCCGATGTGATCGAGCGCGAGGAGCCCGAGGCGCTGGTGTACGACGAGGAGTTCGGCGACCTGCTCGGAAAGGCACGCGAGGCCGGCGAGGAGACGGGACTGAGCCGCTTCATCGCCTGGTCCGAGAACGGCGAGAGCGGGGACACCACCCTCGAAGAGCTGGTCTCCTCCAACGACGACGGCGACCTCGACCCGCCGAGCGAGTCGAGCCGCTTCGTGATCCTGACCTCGGGGACGACCGGGACGCCGAAGGGCGCCCAGCGGGGCCAGCCGGACACCCTCAGCCCGCTGGCGGCGATGTTCTCGAAGATCCCGCTGCGCGCCGAGGAGCGGATGATGATCGCGGCGCCGCTGTTCCACTCGTGGGGCTTCGCCCACCTGCTTCTCGGGCTCGCCCTCACCTCGACCTACGTCCTGCTGCGAAAGTTCGACCCGGAGGAGACGCTTCGCGCCACCGAGGAGAGCGGGGCCACGGTGCTCGTGGTCGTGCCGGTGATGATGCAGCGGATCCTCGAGCTTCCCCAGGAGACGCTCGACAAGTACGACCTCCCCGATCTGCGCGTGACGGCGGCGAGCGGGTCGGCGCTGCCCGGGGAGCTGGCGAACAAGTGGATGGACACGTTCGGCGAGAACCTCTACAACCTCTACGGCTCGACCGAGGTCGCCTGGGCGACGATCGCCACGCCCGAGGACCTGCGCGCCGCGCCCGGCACTGCGGGCCGCCCACCGCGCGGTACCCGCGTTCGGATCGTCGACGAGGACGGCAAGGACCTCGAGCCGGGCAAGACCGGACGGGTGTTCGTCGGCAACGAGATGGCGTTCGAGGGCTACACGGGGGGCGGCGGCAAGGACGAGCTCGACGGACTGCTCTCATCCGGCGACGTCGGTCACTTCGACGACGATGGGCGCCTGTTCATCGACGGGCGCGACGACGAGATGATCGTCTCCGGCGGCGAGAACGTGTTCCCGCGCGAGGTCGAGGACCTGCTGTCCGATCACGACCAGGTCAAGGAGGTCGCGGTGATCGGCGTCGACGACGAGCAGTACGGTCAGCGCCTGAAGGCCTTCGTGGTCACCGCCGAGGGCGGCGACCTGAGCGAGGACGAGGTGAAGTCCCACGTGAAGTCGAACCTCGCCGGCTACAAGGTCCCGCGCGAGGTGCAGTTCCTCGACTCGCTGCCTCGCAACGCCACCGGCAAGGTCCTCAAGCGCGAGCTCACCTGAGCGTTCGCGGCCCGATTTCGGCCGCGTTTCCCCTGCTCGGACGGGGGTAGGGAGCGAGGGAGATCGACTGAGGAGGTGTTCGAGATGCCACCCCGTGGTGTGAAGAAGGGCACGAAGCGGGCCCGCCAATACGAGCACGTCAAGCGAAGCGAGAAGAGCCAGGGGCGATCCGAGCGGCGCGCGAAGGAGATCGCGGCCCGCACGGTGCAGAAGGAGCGGGCGCGCTCGGGCGAGTCGCGGCAGCGCTCCAGGACCTCGACCCGAGACATCTCCTCGGGCCGGCGGGGTGGAAAGCGCTCGGGCCGCCCGGGCCCGCGTGGCCGCACCCGCGAGCAGCTCTACAACGAGGCCAAGAAGCTCAACATCGAGGGCCGCTCGCGCATGAGCAAGCGCCAGCTGCAGACGGCCGTCGACAACAAGAAGCACTGAGCGAATAACTCCGCCGAGATCCTCCGCTTTGCCTCTGCTCTCGGCGGGCTCGGGTGAGACGAGGCGGCAGGTCACACGCCTGACCCGCGACTGGGTTGCTGGCTCAGGCGGGGGCGGGCTGGCGGCGGCGCTCAGCCTCTGCGCGCATGCGCTCGAGCTCAACCTGCCGCTTCAGCTGGCGTAGGGACCGCCGCAGGTGACCGCGTAGCTGCGGGGCCGCGACGAGCTCCGCCAGCCAGCCCGTGATCCCGGCCCCGGCGACGCCGTAGGCAAACCGAAGCTCGACCCTCGCGCGCCCGTCCGGCAGCTCGCGAATCCGCCACCGGCCGCGTTGGTCGACGCCGAGGACCGAGCTCCACGCCATGTCGCAGTCCGGGTCCCACTCGACGACCTCGATCAGGCCGCCGACCTCGGCCGAGCCGACCCTGATGAGCATCCGGTAGCGGGCCCCGAGGCCGGTGCGCCGCTCGCCGTCGACCTCCCAGCGGGTGATCCCCGACATGAAGTGCAGGTAGTTGGAGGGCTCGGTGACGTAGTCCCAGACGAGCCGCCTGGGCGCTGAGATCACAATCGACTCGTTCAGCCTCATCGGTCCGCTCCCCCTCACCCGATCAGCGGAAGCCGCCGCTCCGCGGCGAGGGTGTCCAGCGCGTTCTGCATCACCGTGGTCACGTGGTCGTAGACCTCGTCGAGATCCGGGTCCGGGCCGAACTCCTCGGCGACGTCGATCGGAGGCAGCACCTCGATCGTGATCTTGGAGGGCAGGGGGATGTGACCGACCAGATCGCCGACGTTGAGCCCCCACGGGACCGCGATCGAGATGGGCAGCACCTTGAGCCTGAAGCGCCGATCGAGCCCGAGCGCCTGTGCGAGCCAGGCTCCCCGGCTCAGGAACAGGGCCGTCTCCTGACCGCCGATCGAGACCACCGGGACGATGGGCACCCCGGCCTTGAGCGCCAGGCGGATGAACCCCTTGCGGCCCGCGAAGTCGACGGTATGCCGCTCCCAGGTCGGCCGGTGGACCTCCCAGTCTCCGCCGGGGTAGACGAGGACCGCGGCGCCGGAGTCGAGCGCGCGCTCGGAGTTCTCAGGCGATGCGGGCACGGTGCCGTATGGCCGCAGGATGCGGCCGACCGGGAAGGCCAGGACCAGGTTGTGCGCTAGTTGGTAGAAGGCCCGCTGGACGCCGAAGTAGGTGTAGAAGGCGAGCGTGAACAGGAAGGTGTCGGGCGGCACGTTGCCGCCGGAGTGGTTCCCGACGAGGAGCGCCGCGCCCTCCTCGGGCACGTTGCCCATGTTGCGAACCTCCCCCCGGAACCAAAGCGTCGTCAGGAGCCAGGTCAGCGGAAGGTTCTCGCGGATGTAGTCGGGGTCGCGGTCGTCGAGGTCCGCGGTCAGGCTTCGCTGGACCCGGCGGGCGACGCGCCCGGCGAGCCCCCCGGCCGCGCTCTGGCCCGCCCGGGCGAGGCCGCCTCCAGCCCGGGCCAAATCCCCGCCGATCCGCGCGAGCTCACCGAGCGACGTGAGCCGACCGTGGACCGCGCCGTTCCCGCTCACGGCGTCCGGCCCGCCGTTTCGCTTCGCCCTCCCGGCGAAGGTCGTCTGGTCTGCCACGCGGCGATTCTAGGTGCTGGGAAGAGTCGGTTCGCCGGTCGGTCAGGCCCCCGCCTCGGCCAGCTGGGTCGCCGGCGGGAAGCCCGACCGGGCTCGCGAAGCGGATCCGCGATGCTCCTCGATGTGAGCGCGGATCAGACGGTTGGCGCGCTCGGGCAACTCGACCTGGGGCACGTGCCCGCACTCGGGCAACACGACGCAGCCGGCGTGAGGGAGGGCGTCGGCGACGTGCCTCGAGAACGACGCCGGGACGATCCGGTCGCTGTCCCCCCAGATGAACAGCGCCGGCGGACGCAGGCCGCGAAGCCGGGTCCACAGGCCGCGCTCGCCGTGGGGAGCGTCGAGGTAGATGTTTCGAGCCGCGGCGAAGAACGCGATTCGCGCCGATCGCGAGCGGTACGTGCGGCAGAACTCGTCCGCCGCGATGTCGGCCGCCGCGGGATCGAGCCGTTCGGGACGCGCGAACAGGTTCCAGAAGTGCTCGCGGACCCTCGCCGCTCGCAGCGCGTGGGGGATCGCCGCGAGCTCGGGCCTGATCAGCTTCACGAGCGGAACGAGCTCGCGGCGGCGCAGGAAGGCGAGCGCGGGGGAGAGCAGGGACAGGCTGTCGACGCGGTCCGGATCGGTCATCGCGACCTCGAGCGCGATCCGACCACCCATGGAGTTCCCGACCAGGTGGCCGCGCTCGATCGACATCGCCTCCATGTAGTCGAGGGTGGCGCGGGCGAAATAGCGCGCGTCGTAGGCGGCGCGGGCGGGCTTCGACGACGACCCGAACCCCGGGAGGTCGATCGCGTGGACGGTGTGCTCGGGGGTGAGCGCGGAGACGGTCTCGAAGAACGAGGTCTTGTTCGATCCCAGGCCGTGGAGACAGATCACCTGCTCGGGGCCGTGTCCCCCGATCAGGCTCGAGATCGTCGCCCTGGGCGTCTCGACCTCGGTGACCCGCAGGAGCGGTGGCCGGCCCCCCGAGAGGCGAAACAGCCCCTCGAAGCCAAGCGCGAGGTCGAGGTCGCCGCGCGCGTACAAGCGGCGCTGGGCGAACGCGTCGAGGCCCGAGAGGCGCCCGTCTCGGAGCGCGAGCCAGGTCGCGGCGTCCGTGCCGATGATGACGTCCGGGTCCCCGACCGGCGAGGGCCGAACGTCACAGCGCTCGCCCCGGATCCGGACCTCCCAGATCCTGCCGACGTCCCCGAGCCGTACCTGGTAGGTCGCCCGAAACCCGGCCCGGGCGCCGAGATACCGGGAGGGGAGGGAGGCGAATGCCTCCTCGACCCGCCCGAGGCGCCGATCCTTCAGCGAAAGGGACCCCATCGGATCGCGCCACGTTACCGGCCCTCCCGGCCACCGAGCCCGACCGCGCGCGCCGTTTCCCGCAAATAGCATCATCGACGCGATGCCCGAGGTTCGAATTCGAGACACCCTGAGCGGCCGGCTCCGCCCCCTCGAGCCGCGCGAGCCGCCGCTCGTCGGCATCTACGCCTGCGGCCCGACCGTCTACTCCAGGATCCACGTGGGCAATGCGCGCCCCTACGCGATCTTCATGCTGCTGCGCCGGCTGCTCGAGCGGCTCGGATACGAGCCGAGGCTGGCGATCAACGTCACCGACATCAACGACAAGATCTACGCCGCCGCCGGGGAGGCGGGGGAGCCGTCGGAGACATTCGCGGCTCGCATGACCCGCGCCTACTTCGAGGACACCGACCGGCTGGGGCTGGGCCGCCCGGACGACGAGCCGCTCGCCTCGGAGACGATCGGCGAGATCGTCGCCTTGATCGAGGCGCTGATCGAGAGCGGTCACGCCTACGAGTCCGGCGGGGACGTCTACTTCAGGGTTCGGAGCTTTCCGGCGTACGGCCGGCTCTCCAATCGCGACCCTGCCGACATGGACCAGGGCGAGGAGGCGGGCACCGAATCGCTCAAGGAGGACCACCTCGACTTCGCGCTGTGGAAGGGACGCAAGCCCGACGAGGACAGCGCCTGGCCCTCACCGTGGGGGGAGGGACGCCCGGGCTGGCACATCGAGTGCTCGGCGATGGCCGAGAAGCTCCTCGGCGTCGACTTCGCGATCCACGGCGGCGGCGCCGACCTGATCTTCCCCCACCATGAGAACGAGATCGCCCAGACCGAGGCGGCGCGGGGCCTTCCCCTCGCGCGGGTATGGATGCACAACGGCATGGTCCGGATGGCCGAAGAGAAGATGTCGAAGTCGCTCGGGAACATCTTCCAGCTCTCCGAGGCGCTCGATCGCTACGGGCGCGAGGCCGTGGTCGCCTACCTGGTCTCGGGTCACTACCGCCAGCCGCTCGAGTTCTCCGAGCAGGCGCTCGAGGACGCCGCCGCCAGGGTGGAGCGAATCCGGAACTACGTGCTCGAGCTGCCAGGCGAGGACGAGGACGGGATGGACGAGTTCGCGAACGAGCGCCGCGACGCGTTCGTCGAGGCGCTTCTCGACGACTTCAACACCCCCCGGGCCCTGGCCGCGCTCTACGAGCTGATCGCGGAGGGAAACCGGCGTTCACTTCCAGGCGCCCGCGCGGCGCTCGAGGAGATGCTTCCGTTGCTCGGCCTCGAGTCGCTCCTCGTGCCCGCCGAGGCACCGGACCCGGAGGCCGAGAGCCTGATGGGCGAGCGCGAGGCGGCGCGGGCCGAGCGCGACTTCGAGCGGGCTGACCGGATTCGGAACGAGCTCGCCTCGCGAGGCTACGAGGTTCGCGACACTCCCCAGGGACCGCGCCTCGTCCGCCGGACCTAGGGGATGGCGGGCGCCGCGCCGCCGAAACGTCGACCGGCCGAGGTGGTCTACGGCCGCCGCCCCGTCGCCGAGGCCAGGCGCGGCCGCCGCCGGGTCCGTCGCGTGTGGACGAGCTCCGACCTTCCGGCGCCGGAGCTGACCCGGCTCGCCGGCTCCCCGGACCACCAGGGGATCGTCGCCGAGGTCGATCCATTCCCCTACGCGGACCCCCGCGAGCTCCTCGAGCGTCCCGACGGGCTACTGGTGGCGCTCGATCAGGTCCAGGATCCGCGCAACCTGGGCGCCGTCTGCCGCTCGGCGGAGGCCGCCGGCGCGGACGGGGTCGTGATCCCGTCGCGGCGGGCGGCGGCCGTGACCGCGGTGGCCTGCAAGGCCTCGGCCGGCGCGGTCGAGCACCTCCCGGTGGCGCGGGTTCCGAACCTCGCCGATTGGCTCGCGACGGCGAAGGAGGCCGGGGCCTGGGTGTACGGGGGGGAGGCCGGCGCGGCGACCCCCCACGATCGCGCCGACCTGACCGGGAAGGTCGTCCTGGTCCTGGGGAGCGAGGGCGGAGGTCTGCGGCGACGGGTCGCGGCCGGCTGCGACCTGCTGATCTCGGTTCCGGTCCGGGGCCGTGTCGCCTCGCTCAACGTCGCCGCGGCGGCCGCGGTGCTCCTGTTCGAAGCGGCGCGCCAGCGGGCCGCGAGTCCCTAGTCCGCGACGCCGCGGCGTGGCCGCGAACCCATAGCGGCGGCAGCGGACGGAACCACGGCGCTGCAACGGAGCGTGCAGTTTCGCGGCGGCGGGGTTGACAAAAGAACGCTCACGTGCGTAGACTTGGCACATAAGGGTGAACTAAAGGTCGAGTTATGGCCCGTCGATCACCCAAGGAGAGGGCGCCCAGGGGAGGTACGGGCGCCACGGTTTCCGACTCGAACGGAGGAATCTGTGGCCGTACCGACCCCCACTCAAGAGTTCGTCGCGGTCGCGTCCGCCGCCCCCATGGCGGCGCCGGCGCGCCGAACAGAAGCTCAACCTGAGCTTGAGGACTCGTACCTGGTCGCGCTCGCGAAGCGCGGCAGCGCCGACGCCTACGACCGGATCGTGAAGCGGTACCGCGGCTTCGTGCGCCTGAAGTCGTCGTCGTACTTCATGCTCGGCGGAGACGCCGACGACCTGATCCAGGAGGGCCTCCTCGGCCTGTACAAGGCGATCCGCGACTATCGCTCTGACCGCGAGTCGAGCTTTCGCAACTTCGCCGAGCTGTGCATAACGCGCCAGATCATCACCGCGGTGAAGACCGCGAGCCGCAACAAGCACGCCCCGCTCAACCAGTACGTCTCCTTCGCCCAGACCCCGGCCGGGGCCGGCGACTCGGAGACGACCCTCGAGGAGGTGCTGCCCGGGCCCGGGAGCGAGGACCCGTCGGAGCGGGTGATCGCGACCGAGGAGCTCCAGAGCCTCGTCTCGTGCCTGTCGAGCGTCCTCTCGGAGCTCGAGAGCCGCGTCCTGTCGCTCTACCTCGACGGCCACTCCTACGAGGCGATCGGAGAGCGCCTGGAGTGCGACACGAAGACGGTGGACAACGCTCTCCAGCGCGTCAAGCGCAAGGTCAGCCTCCACCTCGCCTCGCGCGAGGTGCAGATCATCTAGCGCGCCGATGCCGGCTGGGTAGAGCCGACAGCCGCACTTCGCACCCACCCCCAACCCATCCAGTCGTACCGACAGGTCGGCACATTTAGGTGGGTAGCCGGCAGGGCGATGACGGGCTACGGAAGGAGCCTCCGGGCCCACTCGATGTGCCGTGCTCGGCCGGAAACCGTTTCGTGGGGGGCTCGGACGCGCCTATCCTCCCTGCGAACTGCCCGGGTAGCTCAACTGGTGGAGCAGTGCTCTTGTAAAGCACAGGCTGCGGGTTCGAGTCCCGCCCCGGGCTCTTTGACGCATGGGGAGCGCGACTTCACCTGGCGCGACGCGGAGCGGACGATCGTCTTCCGAGAGGCCGCATTCGGAGACGCCCCCGAGATCGTGGCGGACGGCCCCTGGGAGGGGTTCGAGCTCCTGACGACGCCGCGAGCGCTCGGCGCCGTTCCGCTCGAGCTTGCCGAGCGCTCGGCGGCCGTTCACCAGGTGCCGGGCGGGCCGGTGCCGGGGGCCGCCGCGGCGATCATCGACGAGGTGCGCAGCCCCAGCCTGGTTGCGCTCGGCGGAGGACGCGTGATCGATGTCGCCAAGGCGATCGCGGCCGTCCGCGGCGGGCGGGTCTGCGCGCTCGCGACGACGCTCTCCGGCGCGGAGATGACGGCCACCCATCGCCTGCCCGCGGGCCATGAAGAGGAGGCCCCCCACCTGGTGCGGCCGGCGCTGGTGATCGCCGATCCGCGCGAGATGACGACCCTGCAAGATGGGCGCCTTCGGGCCAGCGCGATGAACGCGCTCGCCCACGGCGCCGAGGCGCTATACGCGCCGCTAGCGAATCCGGTGGCGACGCTCGCCGCGCTGCGGGGCGCGGAGTCGATCGCGGGCGCGCTCGACCAGCCGCGCGGGCGCCGCGACCGGGCCGCCCTCGCGCTCGGCTCGATCCTCTGCGCGTACGGGCTCGACTCCACCGGCTATGCGCTGCACCACGTCGTCTCGCAGACGCTCGTCCGAACGCTGGAGACGCCGCACGCGGAGACCAACGCGACCCTCCTCCCGCACACGATGAGGGCGATGCGCTCGCGCGCTCCCGAGGCGATCGAGGCACTCGCCGCCGCGCTCGGAACGACCGCGGGCAGGATCGGCTCGCGGATCACGAAGCTCGGCGGCAGCAAGCGGCGGTTGCGGGACCTCGGCGCCGACGAGCGCCGAATCGAGCCGGCGCTCGACGGCATCCTCGCGCGCGCCGAGCTCGCCAACACGCCCGATCCGCCGAACCGCTCCGAGCTTCGCCGTCTGATCGAGAGCGCCTGGTAGGCCCGCGGCGCGAGCCCGGCTCGCAGGACCGGGATCACGCCAGTAACGCCGCGCGCCCGCGCGTGTACGGATCTCCATGGACGAGGGCGCGCGGGGCTCCGCGGCTCCGCGCACTGACGACGTGATCTCAGAGGAGCGCTTTCAGCGCTACCACGCGTATGCGCGGGAGCACGGCGTCAACCGCATCCTGTACGGACTGGCGCGGCTCGTCCTGGAGCCGGCGTTCTTCGTCTGGCTGCGCCTCTCGCGCACCGGGCGCGAGCACCTGCGCGGGATCAGGGGCGGGCTGATCGTGACCTCCAACCACCGGAGCTTCCTCGACCCGTTCGTGATCGGCGTGACGCTGCCGTGGCGGCGCCCGATGCAGTACGTGGCCAAGGTGGAGCTCTTCGAGCGCCGCTGGCAGGGTTGGCTCCTCTCGCGGGTCGGGGCCTTTCCGATCCGCCGCGGACAATCCGACGAGACCGCGATGGAGACGGCGAGGCTGGCGCTCGCCCGCGGCGGGACGATCTGCATCTTCCCCGAGGGGACGCGTATCCGATCGGGATCGCTCGCCACGCCGAAGCGAGGAGTCGGGCGCCTGGCGCTCGAGACGGGCGCCGCCGTGGTGCCGATCGCCGTCCACGGCTCCGAGCACGTGCGCCGGGGCTGGCGGATTCGGCCCCGCAAGGTGGGCATGCGGGTTGGGCGGTCGATGACCTTTCCGCGCACCGAGCATCCATCCCCGGCCCTCGCGGCCACGGTCACGGCCCGCATCTGGCCCAACGTTGAGCTCCAATGGGAGTGGCTCGGCGGGCTGCCGCCGCTCCGCAAGGCGGCCGTCATCGGCGCCGGGAGCTGGGGCACAGCCGTCGCGGTGCTCCTCGCCCGCGGCGGGATCGACGTCCAGCTCGGGACGCGCAACGAGGAGAAGGCGACCGAGATCGCCGCCAGGCGGGAGAACCCGCGCTACCTGCCCGGGGTCGCCCTGCCCCCTGGCATCTCCGTGAAGCGCGCCGCCGACATCGAGCTCGCCGGGGTCGATCTCGTCTGCCTCGCGGTGCCGTCGGCCGCCCTGCCCCCGGTCGTCGGCTCGCTGGGCGACCGCATCGGCTCGCGCGCCGCGGTGCTCCTGCTCACCAAGGGGCTCACCGCCCCGCTCGGACAGCTTCCCAGCGAGTACGTGGGTGAGCGGATTCGCGCGCGCGCAATCGCCTCGCTCGGGGGCCCGGCGCACGCGCGGGAGGCCGCGGCCGGCATGGCGGCGCTCGTCCTCGGCACCGAGGACTCGAACCTCCGAGCGCAGCTCGGCGAGATCTTCGATCGCGCCGGGCTCGTCTGCGAGCGAAGCAGCGACGTCGTCGGGGTGGAGATGGCCGGCGCCGCGAAGAACGCGGCGGCGATGGCGGCCGCGGCGGCGGAGTCCCACGGGCTCAATGCGGCCGGGATCGCGGCGGCGACGATCTGGCGCGAGTGCGTCGACTACGCGCTCGCGCGCGGCGCCCGCCTCGAGACCTTCACGGGCCTCGCGGGCGTCGGCGACCTCACGGCGACGGTCCTCGCGCCCGGGAGCCGAAACCGGCGCGCGGGGGAGCTGCTCGGGGCCGGGGTCCCCGCGGAGCAGATCCCAGCGAAGATCGGGCAGGCCTCCGAGGGCCTCGATTCGGTGCCGTTGATCGCCGAGGCGACGCGGCGGGACGGGATCGAGGCCCCGGGCCTCGAGGGGCTCGCGGCACTGGTCGAAGGCCGTATCGACCCGGCCGAATGGGTGGCCGGACTGCGCCGCGCCGAGCGGGCGCGGAGGGCCGCCTAGCCGTGGGCCGGGAGGGGCTACGCTTGGCCCGTGACGGAGGATGGGGCCCAGGGCACGGCCGAAGACGGGGGGTCGAAGGCCGAGCTCGACCGCGCGTTCGAGGACCTCTACCGGACCCATCTGCGCGACGTCTACTCGTACGCGTACTACCGGGTGGGGAACCACCACGACGCGGAGGACCTGACCGAGCAGGCCTTCCTTCAGGCGTACCGGCACTTCGAGCGGGCGCGACGCGAATCAGACGGCCGACCCCTGCGGCCGTGGCTGATCCGGATCGCGCACAACCTGGCGTCGAACTACCACCGCGATCGGGCGCGGCGCCCCGAGGCCGCGCTCGACGCGATCGAGCCCCCCTCGCAGCCCCACGACACGGAGCGGATCGTGGCCGGGCGAGAGGAGCTCCGGCTGGTGATGGACCGGCTCGGCGAGCTCCCCGACGACCGGCGGGACGCGTTGATCATGCGGTTCGCGCTCGGGATGTCCAACCGCGAGATCGCGCGGTCGCTCGGCCGCACCGATGGGGCGACGAAGGTGCTGATCCATCGCGCCATCAGACAGCTCGAGGAGGAGATGGAGGAGTGATGGCGGTCGCCGGGAGGTGGGCAGGATGAGCGAGCACAGCTCGAGGCGCAACCTCGAGGCGCTGCTCTCCGACGCGCTGCGTCCGATCGAGCCGCCGGACGACCTGGCGAGCCGGGTCGAGAACACGCTGACGGCGATCACGGAGCAGGCCGCCGCCGAGCTCTCGAGCTGGGCAGAGGAGCTCTCCGAGGGCGAGCTCGAGGCACTGCGCGATCCCCGCAACTGGGTGCGCCCCGTGGCCGCGGTCGCGGCCGGGACGGTGGCGGGCGGGGCCCTGGTCGTGGTCAGCATGCGCCGCCGGCGCCGCCCGGGCGGCATTCGCGCCGCGGCCGAGAGCGTCCTCAGGCAGGTCCGCCCCGGCTGAACGACGTCAGGCGGGCGCGGGGGTGGCGGGGGCCTCCGTGGTCGGGCTGGCCGCCCCGGCGGCGAGGCCGACGAGCCCGAGGAGCAGGTGCAGGACGTTGTCGGGCGTGTTCACGGGGATGATGCTGAGGATCGAGTCGCCGCTGCCGATGATGAACCCCCAGATCGCCACCACCAGGTAGACGAGGCCGAGCCCGAGTGCGTATTGGCGGGCGAAGTAGCCCGCGGCGAGGAGTCCCAGCAGGCCGGTGACCAGGTGAACGACGTTGTGCCACCCGTTCACCGCCAGGATTCCGAAGACCTTGACGGTCGTATCGGAGCCGAAGACGTCCGATCCCGAGCCGAAGTGGGCGTTGTAGAAGAACCCGATGATGCCGGCGATGGTGAGGACCGCGCCCACGAGGGTCGCGTAGAGCTTGGCGGGGCTTGACGCTTGCATCGATCCTCCTTGGCCCGATTGACTTGTCGAATGATGATCCGGCCGACGGACTGATCCGGCCGGCCGGATGCCACGTAGTCGTCCGTGTCCGCGCTCCCTATGCGCTCAACCGACGACACCGGATCAATCGGGTCATGAGAGCCAAGCCAAGCCCCGCCCTCGAGCGTCTCGCCGACGAGGACCTGATGACGTTGGTCGACGACAAGGACCCCGACGCGTTCGAGGTCTTCTACGAACGCCACGGCGGCGCGGCCTACTCCCTCGCTCACCGGATCGTCGGCGAGCCGGGCATGGCCGAGGACGTGACCCAGGACGCCTTCCTGTCGATCTGGCGCTCGACGGCCCGCTACGACCCGGCGCGCGGGAGCGTCCGTTCGTGGGCACTCGGCATCGTGCGAAACCGATCGATCGATGCGATGCGGCGAGCCGCCCGGCCCGCGCCCAGGCTCGACCTCGACGACGAGATCGCGCTCGAGCGGCAGCCGTCGGGCGAGCGGACCGAGGCCGAGGCGATCCGTCGCGAAACCGCGGGTCGCCTGCGTGAGGCGCTCAGGTTGTTGCCCGAGGACCAGTCGAGGGTGATCCAGCTCGCCTACTTCGGCGGCTTCAGCCACGCCGAGATCGCCGAGATGATGGGAGCCCCCCTCGGCACGATCAAGGGCCGGATGCGCCTCGGGTTGGAGAAGATCAGGGCGACGCTCGCGGAGGGGATTCCGGATGAGGACGCACGGGAGCGCTATCTGTGACCGGGGAGGAGCAGAGCACTCACGATCGTTACCGCGAGGACCTCGCCCCCTATGCCCTGGGCGCCCTCCCGGACCCCGAAGCTGCCGAGGTTCGGGACCATCTCGACCGATGCGACTCCTGCCGGCGACACCTCCGGTGGCTCCAGCCGGCGGTCGACCTCCTGCCTCGGACCGTGACGCAGCTCGAGCCGCCGCCGCGGCTTCGGCGCCGGCTGATGAGCGCCGTCCGCGGCGAGGCGCGCCGCACTCGCGCGAGCCCCGAGCCGCGCCGAAGACGTTGGGCGGCGCTCGCCTGGCGACCCGCGACCGCCGCCGCGGCGGGCGCCTTCCTGGTCGCGGGGGCGGCCGGCGGATACCTGCTCCACGATGCGGACGGCTCGAACGCCCCAGGCTCGGTGACGACCGTCCGCGCCACCCCCGGATCGGAGCTCGCCGCGACGCTCGAGCGATCGGACGGAACCGCGATCCTGCGGATGTCCCACGTTCCCCGGCTGTCCGGGGGCAGGGTGTACGAGGCGTGGGTGCAGCGCGGCGGAACGGTCCAGCCGTCGAGCGTTTTCCAGCCCGGGCCCGGTCACTCGGCCGCCGCCGCCGTGCCCGGCGCCGAGGGCGCCGACGCGGTGATGGTCACGGCCGAGCCTCGCGGGGGGAGCAGGCAGCCGACCTCGCGCCCCATCGCGCGGATTCCACTTAACTAGCCCGGGCGGCCCCGGTGGGTAGATTCAGCCGCCATGGCGGAGTGCTACCGGCATCCCGGTCGCGAGACCAACGTGCGCTGCTCGAACTGCGAGCGGCCGATCTGCCCGGACTGCATGACCGTGACCCCGGTCGGCATGCGGTGCCCGGAGTGCGCGCGTCAGCGCACCCGGGTGCGCGGCATCGCGTCGGGGCTTCGGACGGGCTCGGCGCCGGCCACCTACGCGCTGATCGCGATCAACGTCGCCGCCTTCGTGGCCGAGCTCGTGGGCGGTGGGAGCGCCGGCTCCCTGGAGGGCGGCGGCAAGGTGATCCACGACTTCGGGCTCAACGGGCCGGCGGTCGCCGACGGGGATTGGTGGCGAATCGTCACGGCGGGCTTCCTGCATGCCGGCCCGATCCACATCGCGCTGAACATGTTCGCCCTGTTCATCCTCGGCAGCCTGCTCGAGCCGGGGATCGGCACCGCGCGGTTCCTCGGCGTCTACTTCGTCTCACTTCTCGCGGGCTCGTTCGGGGCGCTCCTGGTGACCCCGAACGAGACGACCGTGGGCGCCTCGGGTGCGATCTTCGGCCTGATGTCGGCGGCGTTCGTCGTCGCCCGCCACCGCGGCCTGGAGCAGCTCGCGTCGCAGATCGGCTTCTACGTGATCATCAACCTGGCGTTCACGTTCGGGGTGCCGGGAATCAGCATCGGGGGTCACCTCGGCGGCCTCGTCGCCGGGGCCATCGCGGGGGTCCTGATCAACGTGTCCGAGCACAGGGCTCGCCGCCCGGTGCCGATCGAGGCGCTCGGGATGCTGGCGCTGGCCGCGATCAGCGTCGCCGGAGCCCTCGCCGTCGCCTAGGACGCTCGCCGCTCGCCCTCGCCGAACCTGCCGCGGCGCGGCTATCTCGAGGGACTGCTCGGCGCGGTGGAAGCGCGTCCCAGCTCCTCGGTCAGGTCTCGAAAGGCCAGCCCCGCGGGTGCGCGCGCACGCGCCGGGTGCAGGACGTGCGCTAGGAGCTCGACGCCGTCGACCAATCGAGGACCCGGGCGCGAGAACGAGGATGCGGCATCCACCGCCACGACCCGCTCGGCGCCGAGGCGGGCGATCGCATCCCCGCGCGCCAGGGCCTGCTTCGCGGCCTCCTCCGCGTAGAGCCCGCACGGCATCACGACGGCGACCTCGGGCCCGTTGGCGGCAAGCTCGTCCCAGCTCAGCGCCCGCGAGTCCCGCCCCGCCTCGCCGGCCGCGCTGGTGCCGCCCGCCAAGTCGATCATCTCGGGGACCCAGTGACCGCCCGCGTAGGGGGGATCGAGCCATTCGAGCGCGGCGACGCGGGGTCGGGGCGCGCCGACGACCGCGGCGCGAACTCGCTCCAGCCGGCGCTCGAGGCGGGCGCGGAGCCGCTCGCCGGCGGCCGGGTCGCCGATCGCGACGCCCAGCCGCACCAGGTCGTCGAGCACCTCGCCGAGGGTCTTGGGATCGAGGGAGATGACGTCCGGGCACGACTCGAGCCGAGCGGCGACGGCGCGGACGTCCTCGTAGGAGACGGCGCAGACGGCGCACAGGGCCTGGGTGACGATCAGGTCGGGCGCGAGCCGCGCCAGGGCCGGTTCATCGAGCTCATAGAGCGCGTCGCCGCGACCGGTGACCTCGCGGACGCGGGCATCGACCTCGGCCGGCTCCAGACCGGGGGGAATCACGCTGCGGGTCAGGCGCGGGAGCCGGAGCGCCTCGGCGGGGTGGTCGCACTCGTGGGTGACCGCCACGACCTCAGCGCCCGCCCCGAGCGCGAAGAGCGCTTCGGTCGCCGACGGAACCAGGCTCGCGATCCGCATGGAACGACTATGCCAGGGCTACCGAGCGGGAGGAGCAACTAAGCTGCCGTTCATGGCGACACTGTCCGACGGCGAGATCGAGTCGAAGCTCGGCGAGCTCGACGGCTGGAAGCGCGACGGCGAGACGATCATCAAGGAGTTCACGCTCGACGACTTCGTCGGCTCGGTCGATTTCGTTCGGCGGATCGTCGAGCCGGCCGAGGAGATGGGCCACCACCCCGACCTCACCATCTCCTGGGACAAGGTCGGCGTCTCCATCACGACGCATGCCGAGGGCGGGCTGACCGGCAACGACTTCGAGCTGGCCAAGCGCATCGACGCGCTCGTCAACAAGTAGCGGGTGGGGCAGGGCGGCCGTCGAGTGTCGAGTTTGTCGGCCTAGAGCCGACCAGGTCGAGACTCACGCTGGGCGGGCCGGAACCGCGTTTCCCCCCTCCCTCACCGCTTCTCGTACGCTCCGCGCCGCAATGCGGATCGTGCACGTATTCGGCACCAGGCCGAACCTGGTGAAGATGGCGCCGGTGATCGCCGCGCTGCGAGCGCGGTTCCCCGACTGGCCCGCGTCGATCGTCCACACCGGACAGCACTACGACCGGCTGATGTCGGAGATCTTCCTCGAGGAGCTCGGAGTGCCGGAGCCCGACCACGTCCTCGGGGTCGGGTCCGGGACCCACGGTGAGCAGATCGCACGCGTCCTCGAGCGGCTGGAGCCGGTGCTCGAGGCGGAGCGCGCTGACCTGGTCATCGTGCCCGGGGACGTCAACTCCACCCTGGGAGCGGCTCTCTGCGCGGCGAAGCTCGGGATCGAGGTCGCGCACGTCGAGTCCGGGCTGCGGAGCTTCGACCGCTCGATGCCGGAGGAGACCAACCGGATCGCCGCGGACCACCTCTCGTCCCTGTGCTTCCTTCACTGCGACGAGGCGATCGCCAACCTGCGCGCCGAGGGGATCGCCGACGAGCGGATGAAGTTCGTGGGGAACACCATGATCGACACCCTCGTCGCGCTCGAGGACCGGATTCGCGACCGGGCCACCGCGGCGACGGTGGGGCTCGAGCCGGGCGGCTATCTGCTGGTGACCCTGCACCGGCCGGCGCTGGTCGACGGCCATCTGCTCGCCGAGGCGATGACGTCGCTGTCGCGGGTCGGGCGGGAGATGGCGGTCGTCTTCCCGGTCCACCCGCGCACCCGACGCATGCTCGCCGAGACCGGCTACGAGAACGTCACCCTCATCGACCCGGTCGGCTACCTCGACTTCCTCTCGCTGGAGGCGGATGCCCGGGCGGTGCTCACGGACTCGGGGGGGATCCAGGAGGAGACGACATACCTCGGGGTTCCCTGCTTCACCCTGCGAGACAACACCGAGCGGCCGGTGACGATCCGATCGGGGACGAACACGCTGCTCGGCCTCGACCCCGCTCGAATAGAGCAGATTCCGGACTTGCTGCGGGCCGGGACCGCCGATCGCGAGGGGGGCGCCGGCGGGAGGGGGCCGGCGCGCCCCGATCTCTGGGATGGGAGGGCGGCGGAGCGGATCGCCGACATCCTCGACGACTGGTAGCTTGCGATCGGTGCCGCTCCCGAGCCTCGTTCCGCGCGATCGGGTCTTCTTCGATCTCTTCAACCAGGCGGGTCAGAACACCCTGCGCGCCGCGCGCATGCTCAAGGAGATGCTCGAGACCTGGCCGGACGACGCGGGGCTGGCGCGGGAGATCCTGCTCGCGGAGCAGGAAGGCGATCGCATCACCCACGACATCATCCAGCGCACCAACACGATGTTCGTCACCCCGATCGACGGCGAGGACATCTACGGTCTCGCCACGCAGGTCGACGACATCGTCGACTTCATCGAGGAGACCGCCGATTTCATGGGCCTGTACAAGATCGAGGCCCCGGTGGAGCAGGCGCAGGCGATGGCCGGCGTCCTGGTCAAGTGCTGCGAGGAGCTCGCCGCCGTGCTCGCGAACCTGAGGGGCTTCAAGGACCTCGAGCAGCACTGGATCGAGATCCACCGGCTCGAGAACGACGGCGACCGCCTCTACCGCGACGCGGTCGCGGCGCTGTTCGCGAACGGCATCGACCCGATGGTCGTGATCCGGTGGAAGGACATCTTCACCGTGCTCGAGCGAGCGATCGACGCGACCGAGACCGCGGCCCACATCCTCGAGGGCATCGTGATCAAGAACTCGTGAATGCATAACGACGTCATCCTGGTCATCGTGGTCGGGACCGCACTGGCGTTCGACTTCACGAACGGGTTCCACGACACCGCCAACGTCGTCGCCACCTCGATCTCCACCCGCGCGATGGCGCCGCGCCTCGCGGTCGCCTACGCCGCGGCCTTCAACTTCGCCGGGGCGTTCATCTCGATCGCGGTCGCCGCGACGATCGCCCAGGACGTCGTCTCCGCGGAGGCGATCACTCCGACGGTCGTGTTCGCGGGCCTGATCGGAGCGATCTCCTGGAACCTGATCACCTGGTACTACGGTCTGCCGTCGAGCTCCTCGCACGCGCTGATCGGCGGCGTCGTCGGGGCGGCGTTCGCCGCCGGGGGGGCCAACGCGGTCCTCGGCGAGGGCATCCTCGGAAAGGTCCTGGTCCCGGCCGTGATCGCGCCGGTCCTCGCGTTCTCGCTCGGGGGCCTGGCGATCCTCATCTGCTACCGGATCGTCGGCCGCCTGCGGCCCGGGCCGGTGATGCGCGGCTACCGACTGGGGCAGGTCGTCTCGGGCGGGCTGCTGGCGCTGGCTCACGGCACCAATGACGCCCAGAAGACGATGGGGGTGATCACCCTGGCGCTGATCGCGAACGGCAACCTGGCGGCCGGCTCCAATCCCCCGACCTGGGTGATCGTCACCGCCGCCAGCGCGATCGCGCTCGGCACCTATTCCGGCGGCTGGCGGATCATCCGCACGATGGGCAGCAGGATCATCAAGATGGACCCCGCGCAGGGATTCTCCGCCCAGGGAGCGGGCGCGGCGGTGATCCTCGCGTCCTCGCACTACGGGTTCCCGCTTTCGACCACCCACGTGATCAGCGGCGGGGTGATGGGCGCGGGAGCGGGGAAGCGGCTCTCCGCCGTCCGCTGGGGGGTCGCGGGCAACATCGTCGTCGCCTGGCTGCTCACCCTTCCGGCCGCCGCCGCGATCGGGGCAGCCGCCTACGAGGTGACCAGGGTCTTCGGCACTGGGTCCCTCGGGCCGGCCCTCGTCGCCGCCCTCGGCCTGGCGCTCGTCGCGGCGGCGTTCGCGCGCCGAGTCCGGCGCGGTGTCCCGGTTCCCGCTCCCTAGCTCCGCATGCTGGCCACGATCGTCGACACCCAGGCGCTCTTGAGAACGGTGATCTCGGCGGCGATCGCCGCCATCGGCGTGACGTTCGTCTTCTCGCTGGCCATCTTCGGGGTGGCCGGGTTCGTGGACATGAGCGGCGACAACCGGCGCCTCGCCGCCGCCGCTTTCGGGCTCCTCGCCGTCCTCGCGCTTCTCGCCGCCGCGGCCGCCGTGACGGTCGGGATCATCGTCATGAGCTCGAAGTAGCGCCCGCCCCTCGCCCTGAGGGGGGACAAGCATTTACCCCCGCATAACGACGACAACGGCAGGCACCCCCCATGCCTTGGGCGGCTCACCGTACCCAGCTCCCCACGTCGGTCACCCCTCGCTCGTGAGCTGCTCACCCCACCCGGCCTCTCTGCCCGCGTCACACCCCTCGTCCGCCGCTAGCATCCGCCGGGTGAGGGTTGTCCGGAACGTCGCGATCATCGCCCTGCTCGCGGTGCCGGTGGCGTTCGTCCCCGGCGGGGGGCGGGCGGCGCACGCCGTGCTCACCGTGCTGGGTCTAGCGTTCCTGGCGACGATCGGATTCGCCGGATACCAGGGCTATCGCAACAACCGGCTGACGATCACCACCCTCCCCGACGGTCAGCGCGCCGTGCTGTTCGGGGCCGTCGGCTTGATCGTTCTGATGATCGCCGCGGCCGACGAGCTGCTCGCGTCCGCCGGCGGCACGCTCGTGTGGATCGGGCTCATCGCCCTCTCGGTGATCGCGATCCTTCGCGTCTGGACCGAGGCACACAGCTACTAGCGACCCGGTAGCCGGCGCAGCACGCGGCTGCGATCGACCCCCGATGGCGTGGTCGATCGCGCGAGCCGATCGAGTCGGGGTCGAGCGCCTCGTCACCCTTTCAGCACCCGCCCTGGACTCATTCGGCACGATCCGGGCGCCAGGGGCCACTTGCGCCCGCCTAGCTTCGGGCCATGGTGCGGCGACGAGGGCAGAGCGGCCAGGCCTCGGTCGAGCTGATCGCCGCGATTCCGGCGCTCGTCCTGCTCGTTGCGCTGGCCGCGCAGTTCGCGCTCGTCGGGTACTCGCTCTGGAGCGCGGGTGCGGCGGCTCGGGCGGGGGCCCGCGCCGCATTCGTCGGCGGACACGCCGAGCGCGCGTCCCGCGCCTCGCTTCCCCCCGTGCTCCGCGAGGACGCGAGGGTGCGGGCGAAGGACGACGTCTCGGTCCGGGTCCGAGCGCCGTCGCTGGTCCCCGGGCTTCCTCGCGTGCCGCTGACCGCCCGAGCCGGGTTCGGGGTGGGAGATGCAGGTTCGAGGTGAGCGCGGCCAGGCGACGGTCGAGCTCATCGCGGCGGTGCCGGCGCTGCTGCTCGCAGCCTTCGTCGCCCTCCAGCTCCTCGCCACGGGGTACTCGCTCACCCTCGCCGACGGCGCCGCCGAGGCGGGTGCGATGGCCCTCGCGGCGCGCCGGCCCGTGGCGCCCGCCGTTCGAGAGGCGCTGCCCGGCTGGGCCAGGAACCGGGTCGACGTCGGGGTCGACGGGGGCCGGCTGACGGTGCGCCTGCGGCCTCCTTCGCCGCTCGCGGCGCTCGCGCGCCGCCTCGAGGTGACCTCCTCCGCATGGGTCCGCCCGCCGGATGACCGATGAGCCCCGTCCGTCCTCTGAGCCGGACAGGTCCGCGTTCCGCCCGTCCGCTGCATGCGCGCGGTCCGCGACCCCTCCCGCGCCTGGTCCTGGCCACCAGCCTCGGCGAGGCGAGCGGTGGGGTCGCAGTGGCCGCCGCCCTGGGGGTGGCGCTCGCCCGCTCCGAGGGCGGCACGCTTCTGGTCGAGGCGGGCGCCACGCGCGGGCGCGGCCCGACCATGTTGGCCTCCGCTGAGGCGCGGGCCCTCGAGGAATCCCTTCGGCACGCGGGATTCGAGTGGGTCGCGGCACGCGGGCGCCTGTGCTGGCTCGGGCTCCCCGAGGGTGGCGAGGAGGTCGTGGTCCGCGACCTCCGGCGGGCGCTCGAGTCGGCGGTCGAGACCCCGTTTCCCCCGCATGGCTCCCGGGCGCCCACGGCGGTGGCACATCTGCCGGCGTCCATGTGGCGCGCCGCGCTCGCCGAGCCCAAGCTCCGGCCCGCGGGGGCCCTGCTCCGTGCGGACCTTCCAGCCGAGCGGGCACTGACGGCGATCGCCGTGATCGAGCTGCGAGAGCGCCGACTTCCCGTTCGCGTCGCGCCGCGCGGTCTAGGCAGGGTTGCATCCCGGCGCGCGCTCGCGGGCCTCGAGGCCGGCGGCGCCGCGGCGTCGCGAATCTGCCGGATTGCCGGCGCGCTCGGCTCCCGCACCCCGGCCGGGCCGGCCGAGCGCGGCCAGGCCCTGCTGATCACCCTCGGCGCGGTCTTCGCGATCCTCGTCGCCACGGGGGTGCTGGTGGCGCTCGGGGGCGCCGTGACCGGCGCCGCGAGAACCCAGCGCGCCGCCGATCTCGCCGCCCTCTCCGGCGCCCGCTCGCTTCGCGACGACTTCGCGCGCCTGTTCATCCCCGCTCGGTCGAGTGACGGGTCTTCGGACCGGGATCATCTGGACAAGCGGGCGTACCTGGGGCGAGCGACCGTGGCTGCCCGCGAGGCCGCGATCCGCAACGGGCTCGACCCCTCCCGGATTCGGATCTCCTTCCCGGACGCCGGCTCCTTCGCGCCCGTCCGGGTGAGCGTCCGAGTCGCGTCGGAGCGGCCCATGCGGGCGGAGGCGGAGGCTTCCCCGGCGTCCGGCGGCGATCAGCCCGCGATGGCGTCGGGCGGCGGGTACTCCGGACCGCTCGCCTACAGGCAGGGCAAGCCCATGCGCCCGGATGTGGCCGCGGCGTTCGACCGCATGGCGGCGGCCGCCCGCCGCGCGGGGATCTCGCTCGTCATCAACTCCGCCTATCGCTCCGACGCCGAGCAGGCGCGGCTGTTCGCGGCCCATCCCGATCCGCGCTGGGTTGCCCCGCCGGGCACCTCGCTCCATCGCTGCGCGACTGAGCTCGACCTCGGCCCGCCGTCCGCGTATTCCTGGCTCTACGCTCACGCCCGCCGGTTCGGCTTCCTGAAGCGCTACCCCTGGGAGCCCTGGCATTTCGGCTACACCCGCGGCCCGGCGCCCTGCTCGGCCGCCGGCAACGCCGTGGGCTCGGCGGCCGCCGGGGAACCCGGCCCCGGCGCCGGGCTACCGTCCTTCGTGCCCGCCCGCTTTCGCAGACCGATCGAGCGGGCGGCGGCGCGCTGGAACGTCTCGGCGGGGCTGTTGGCCGCGCAGCTGATGGCGGAGTCAAACTTCAACCCGTTCGCGGTCTCCTCCGCCGGCGCTCAGGGGATCGCCCAGTTCATGCCGGGCGCCGCCGCCTCCTACGGCCTCCACGACCCCTTCGACGCCCCGGCGGCAATTGACGCCCAGGCGCACCTGATGTCGGATCTCCTGAATGAGTTCGGCGGCTCGGTCTCGCTGGCGCTCGCCGCCTACAACGCCGGACCCGGGCCGGTGGCCGCCTGCCACTGCGTGCCCGACATCCCCGAGACCCAGGCCTACGTCGCCCGCATCCTCGGCCTCATGGGCGGAGCGGGCGAGCTGGTCGCGCCGACGCTCGAGGTGCGGTTGGTGGACTGAGCGTCACCGGCGCCGGGTAGTCGCCAACCGCACCAGCTGCTCCTCGTCGCGCGAAGCAGCGCTCCAACCGACGCTTATGGCGCCGAGCCGAACCAGCGCGCTCGCCGGATCGAGCCGAACTCCTCCTTCTCCGCGGCGAACTCCCGCGAGGGTCCGACCAGCTCTGCCGTCGGAGCCGGTCCCCCGAGGAAGTTGGCCTCGACCTTGCCGACCAGCCCGCCGCCGAACTCGATGTAGCAGTTGCCGGCGCCCTCGTAGGGCGCGGGCGGCGCGCCGCCCCGGAGCGCGGCGATGATGTCCTCCGCCACGACCCGGGCGGCGGCCTCGGCGAATACGCCTGCCTTGGCCATCGGCAGGCCTGCCACGTCCCCCATCGCATAGACGCCCGGGAACCGTGTCGCCAGGTTCGCCCGGTCCACCGGCACCCAGCCGTCCGCGGCGAGCCCCGAACTCTCGACCACTTCTGGAACGCGGTGGGCGGGGATGCCGATGAAGTGGTCATAGGGCACGCTTCCGCCGCTCGCGAGCCGGGCCTGCCCGTTATCAATGCTCGTCACCAGCTGCTTGGGGACATACTCGATCCCGCGCTCCCCCAGGGCATCGAGGAAGGCCTGCGAGACCTCCCTCGTCACGGGAACGGGCGCTGCCATCGGGCCGATCACCCGGATCTCTACGGCCTCCCTGATGCCCCGCTCCAGGTAGTGATCGTGCAGCAGGAGCGCGCCCTCGAACGGAGCGGGCGGGCACTTGAACGGGTGGCCCAGGATCCCGATCAGGATCGTGCCCGAATCGAAGTCGGGGAGCGCGTCGCGCAGGCGCTCAGCCCCCGCGATCGAGTAGTACTCGTACCCGCCTTGCTGGAAGCCGGGGGTGGCGGCGAAGTCGTAGTCCGCTCCGAGCGCGACGACGAGGACGTCGGCTTTATATGACCCTGCGTCCGTCGTGACTCGGCGCTGGTCCGGGTCGATCGAGGTCACGCGTTCACGACGGAACTCGACTCCCTCCAGCGAGATGTCGCGGTAGTAGAGCCGTAGGTCCTCTGCGGCTCTCCGACCGAGCATGACGTCCAGCTTCGAGAACCCGAAGCTGAACGAATCGCTTTGGTCGAGCAGCGTGACCCGGACCTCGTCCCCGAGTGATTCCGACAGCTGCGCTGCCAACTCCAGGCCCGCGAATCCGGCCCCCAGGATCAAAACGTGCTTCCTCACCGCCGCCTCGCCAGCCACCGCTGCTCAGCTGCCCCCAAACGATTGGGTGAATCCTGGGGCTTCCTCGACCGTCATCCGGTGTTGTCCTACCACACGGAAGGCGGCGCCAACCTTGGCTCGCTGCGACTGCCGACAGCGTGATTGAGGGTTCCGCGCGTTGCGACAGCGCCGTTGAGTCAACGCAGCGCTTCGCTCTTCGTCCAAGCGGCGGCTCCTAATCGAGGTCCGGCCACGGGTCGAGCGCTGAGGGCAGCCGTGCCTTCACTCATACGGTCTTCTCGAAGACGAGCCGATAGTGATCGAGCAGCTCTCGCTGGAAGCAGACGCTGTTCGCGCTCACCCCTGAGGTGAAGGCGAGCCGGAAGTCGGCGCTCGTGAGCCACCGCGGCAGAAGCCGGAGCTTCAGCAGCGTCTTCTTGAGGCTCGGCGCGGCAAATCGCTCCCGCCACTGGCGGATCGTCTCGATGTAGTCGAGTCGGCCGCTGCCGCTCGACACGAGGCGAAAGTGCGGCTCCGCGCTGCGGACGATCTGCTCCTGACCGAGGGGAAGCCAGGAGCCGGGAAACTGGCGGCCCATAAGCGCCAGGTACCAGGCATCGGAGTCCGGGGGGGCATGGATGTCGATCCGGTCGAGCGGGATCATGTTCCGTCCGAAGACCATCGTCTGCAGGTAGAAGCGCCCCCCGTCGGGCAGCACGCTCGCGGTGCGGGCGAAGAGACCGCGATAGGTCTCCTCTTGCCGCCCGGCGCGGTAGTCCTGCGGAGAGCAGAAATGCTCGAAGGCGCCGAGGCTCGCCACGGCGTCGAACGGGCCGAACGTATCGCGGTCGACCTGCCGCGCGTCGTGGAGCTTGACGTCGAGGCCGTGCCGCCGGCAAGCCGCCGCCTGCGCGGAGGACAGCGTGACGCCCACCCCGGTGCCGCCTAGGGTCCGGATGAAGTCGAGCAGCGGTCCCCAGCCGCAGCCGAGGTCGAGCACCCGCCGTCGGGGGCCGATCCCGATCTGTTCAGCGACGTACACGTGCTTTCGCCGCTGAGCCTCCTCGAGGCTGAGCGAGAAGTCACCGTCGTACTTGGCTCCGCTGAAGTCCGCCAGCTCTCCGAGGCTGAGCCGGAAGATGCGATCGATGAGAGAGTAGGTGAACTCCAGAGCGTCGCGATCGGCCATGGCTTTTCGATCGGTGCGGGAGCGCCCTATGAAATGTCAGCTGCCGTCGCGATCGCCCGCGCCTCGGCCCAGGTGACCAGGCGCCGCGAGTCCTCGTCCCAGAGCTTGAGGCGAATCGCTCGCAGACCATCCCAGAGCGAGAGCGTCGGCACGCCGTGGAAGATCGGGTTCTCGTCGTGGGCGCGTTGAAGGTTGTAGTTCGGGATCTTCGTGCTCAGGTGGTGGACATGATGGAGGCCGATGTTGCCGGTGAAGAACTGGAGCGCCCTGGGCAGCCTCAGATAGGAGCTCCCCCGCAGCGCGGCATCGGCGTAGGTCCAGCGCTCGGCGCTTTGCCAGTAGGTGTCCTCGAACTGGTGCTGGACGTAGAAGAGCCAGACGCCGACGCTACCTGCAAGCAGCGCGACAGGCCCCTGGATGAGCAGCAGCTCGCGCCAGCCGAGAACCCAACAGAGACCCCCGAGCAATACAAGCAGGGCGAGATCGGTCCCGTAGACGCTGCGCAGGATCCGGGGGCGGGACGAGGGGGACGCCCAGCGGGGCGCCAGCAGCATCGAGTAGATCGGGCCGACCCCGAACATCACCAGCGGATTGCGAAACAGCCGGTAGCCGAACCGCCGAAGCCTCGGCGAGGCGTGGTACTCGCGGACCGTCATCGTGGGGACGTCGCCGGTGCCGCGACGATCGAGATCCCCGGCGGTGGCGTGGTGGACCGCGTGGCTGTGCCGCCAGCTCTGAAACGGCGTAAACACGAGCACCGCCAAAACCGCGCCCAGCCAAGTGTTGGCGCGGCGCTTGGGAAGGAACGAGCCGTGAGCACAGTCGTGGAAGAGGATGTAGATGCGAAGCAGGAATCCGGCCGTGAGCGGAGCGAGCGCCAGGACGAGCAGGTAGGAGACGTCCAGCGCCAGGTACATGACCGTCCACAGCGCCAGGAACGGGACCACCGACGTGGCGAGGTCGCGCATGCCGCGGCCGAGGTGCGGCCGAGCGTAGGGAGTCACGCTCTCGCGCCAGAAGGGGTGCTCGCGGCTCGGCGAGCCGGCAGGGAGTGCCTGTCCCACCAGAATCGGCAGCCTAGCGCGTCCGATCTAAACGAAGCTAAACGCTCTGGCCGCAAGGAACACAGGCGCTTCGCACTCTGCCGCGCCGGCTGATGGACCGATTGTCACCCCAGGCCAGCCGGGTGGCGCTCAGTGGGCCCGGGCCCATGCAGCCCGGGCCCACTCGCGCCATGACATTCACCCAGACGAACTGCACTGCCTGCTGGGCGCGCCGCTACTGCTTCGGCTACTGGATCTGAGAGACGGTGACGCTTTGGTTCCCGGTCCGAGCCGGGCACGTGAACGGTCCTTGCGGCAGCTGCGTGCTCAGGACGTTCACGCTGACGCCACATATGCCGGCCGCAGCCTGAATGGGGACATTCGCCGCCACCGCCACGTCGTTGTTGTTCAGGACGTTGTGGATGTCGACGTTCACGAGGCCCGACTGCTGGGCCGAGGCCGCCGGCGCGGCGGCCAGCCCGATCGCCAGCGCCCCGCTCGTCACCAATGCCGCGAATCGCATCCTGGTGCTCCGCATCATCGCCTGCATCTCTTCCTCCTTGAATTGACATCGGATACGTCCTGAGGGGGGTGATGTGCGCCCTGTCCGGCCGATCACCTCAGGACGATCGGCGGCATTTGGCGCATCCGTCTAGCTCCTTTTTCGTGACCTCCTCCGCCTCGCTTGCACGTTCCCTGCGACCTACCCGTGCACCCATCAAGAAAACGACCCCGAGTCACTAAGCTGACCGCGGATGGAGCCGGTCAGCGTCGAGGGAATCGAGGAGCTCCGGGAGCTCGTCGGGCGAGAGCTCGGTCCGACGGATTGGGTCGAGATCACGCAGGAGGACGTGGACAAGTTCGCCGACGTCTCGCGCGACCATCAGTGGATCCACGTCGATCGCGAGCGCGCCGCGCGCGAGAGCCCCTACGGGACCACGGTCGCCCACGGCAACCTCACCCTGTCTCTGGTCGACCACTTCCGCTCGCAGCTGATCCGAAACCGCGGCGTGAAGATCGGGATCAACTACGGGTTCGACCGGGTCCGGTTCCCGGCGGCGGTCCCCACTGGGAGCCGGGTACGGGCGCGCGCCGAGGTGCTCTCCGTCGAGGAGCTCGGCCAGGGCTGGTGGCACGTGGTCACCAAGTTCACGATCGAGGGCGAGGGCCAGGACAAGCCCGTCTGCGTGGCCGAGAGCGTCGGCCGGGCGCTGATCGGCTGACTACCTGACGCGGGGGGCCCGCCGGGCCCCCAGGCCGGCGCTACTTGACGCTCAGCGTGCCCTTCATCCCGGCCTGCTCGTGCGAGTCGACGCTGCAGTAGAACGTGTAGCTCCCCGGCTTCAGGTTCTGCACGTTCAGCGAGGTCGAGCCGCCCATTACCTGGTCCGAGCATCCCAGCTGCTGTCCGCTCGAGCTCTGCACGCACACGTCGTGGGGAAGGCTCGAGTTCGGGTTGGTGAAGTCGATCGTCAGGTTGCCGGCCTTGGCCGACAGCGACGTGGTCGTGTAGGCGATATTCGAGGAGTCGGCCGAGAGCTTCACGGTCGAGCTGGCGCCCCCTCCGGCGGCGGCGCCCGTCGTCGTGCTCGTCGTCGAGGCGGTCGTGCTGCTGCTGCTGCTGCTGCTGCCGCACGCGCCCAGCGCGAGCGACGCGAGGATCGCGAGGGCCGATATCGAGACGAGCTTTTTCACCGTGGACCTCCCATTGCTTGGCGGCGCCGTGAGTCTATAGGCGTCGCCCGGTGCCAAGCGCTCGGCGCCTAGCGGCCGCTGAACTCGGCCTGGCGCCCGTCCAGGAACGCAGTAACGCCCTCGCGAAGGTCCTCGGTGGCCATGCTGTCGGCGATCCCGTGGCGCTCGAGCTGAAGGTGATCGGCGAGCGTGTTCTGGAGGCTGCTCCCGATCAGGAGCTTCGACATCCGGACGTAGTGCGGCGCCGTCGTGGCGAGCTCCTCGGCCAGCTCGCGGGCCCTGTCCATCAGCCGGTCAGCGGGGGTGAGCTCGGCGACGATGCCCTCCTCGCGCGCCTGCTCCGCGCTCAGCAGCGGGTCGTGCAGCAGCAGCTCCAGCGCCCGGGCCGGTCCGACGACGCGGGGCAGGAAGTAGGTCATGCCGCCGTCCGGAGAGGCGCCGATCCGCCCGTAGGCGCAGACGAACGCAGCCTCCTCCGACGCGATTCGGGTATCGCACATCAGCGCCAGCGAGAAGCCGGCCCCGGCGGCGACCCCGTTGACGGCGGCGATCACCGGATACGGGATGCGCCGGAAATCGACGATCGCCTGGTGAAGGACGTCGGCCCCCCGCCGCACGTCCGCCGACAGGTACTCGCCCGACTCCTCGAGCCCGCGCTTGAACCAAGTGACATCGCCGCCCGCGGAGAAGGCGCGGCCGGAGCCGGTGACCACCAGCGCCCGCAGCCTGGCCCGGTCGGCCAGCCACGCGGCCGCCGTCACGAGCTCGCCGATCAGCTCCGGGCTCATCGCGTTCAGGACCTTCGGGCGGTCGAGCGTCAGGGTGCCGATCTCGCCGTCGATCTCGAGGCGAAGGGTCTTCAGCTCGGGCGGGCTGTCCGTGGTGGCTGTGGTCATTGGCGCTCCAATCTCGGGGTCGGTGGCGGGAGCGTAGAAGATGGCCTTGTGGCGCGAAGCTCGCTCTATGCGCTAGGAACGCGCCACGGAGACGTGGGATCGCTCATCTAGCCTTCCTGGTGATGGCGAAGGAAGGGAACAAGGGCGGCGAGGGGCCCGAGAGCCTCGAGCAGCAGCGCCGGCGGCTTCCCGACCAGCCCGGCGTCTACCTGTTCAAGGACGTCGACGGCGGGGTGCTCTACGTCGGCAAGGCGCTCTCGATCCGCAAGCGCGTCGCCTCCCACTTCTCCGGACCGCACCGCGGCGGGCTCGACTTCATCCATCAGGTCGGGTCGATCGATTTCCTGGTCACGGAGACCGAGGCCGAAGCGCTGCTCGCCGAGCAGCAGTTCATCAAGCGTCACCGGCCGCGATTCAACATCCGGCTCCGCGACGACAAGTCGTATCCCTACATCGGCGTCAGCCTGGACGAGGAGTTCCCGCGCGTCTACTTCACGCGCGAGCGCCATCGCTCCGGACGGGTGTACTTCGGGCCGTTCTCCAGCGCTCGGCGCGTGCGCGAGACCCTCGACCTGCTCGGCAAGCTGTTCCAGTATCGGACCTGCGAGGGGCCGGAGCCCGGGCGGCGGTCGGGCGTGCCGTGCCTCGACTACTACATCAAGCGCTGCCAGGCGCCCTGCGTGGGCTACATCGACCGCGAGGAGTACCGCCGCAACATCGCGGCGATCGTCGATTTCCTGTCCGGACGCTACCGCGACGTGGAGCGCGACCTGGAGCGCAAGATGGCCGAGTCCTCGGCCGGCGAGGAGTTCGAGCGCGCCGCCGCCTATCGCGATCGGCTGGAGGCCGTGCGCTCGCTGATGGAGCGCCGCAGCGTCGCCGGCGAGTCGTTTGACAGCGCCGACCTGATCGCCGTCGCGGTCGAGGACAACGGCGCCAACGCCCAGGTGTTCCAGGTGCGCGACGGGATCCTCGCCGAGCGTCACGGGTTCTATCTCTCCAACGAGGGGGAGCGGAGCGAGACCGAGGTGACGGAGGAGTTCGTCGCCCAGTACTACTCGGCGGTGCCGGCCGTGCCCCGCCTCGTGGTCGTCGGCCCCGCCCTGCGCGACCGCGCGGCGCTGCTCGCCGAGGCGCTCTCCAGCCGGCGCGGCGGGCCGGTGGAGGTCCGGGTGGCCGAACGAGGCGACAAGCGCCGCCTGCGCGAGCTCGCGGAGCGAAACGCGAAGCTCGCGCTGGCCCAGGACAAGCTGCGCCAGGAGCGCCGCCGCTCACAAAGGGTCGATGCCCTCGCGGCGCTTCAGGAGGCGCTGGAACTCGAGTCGCTCCCGGTTCGGGTCGAGGGATTCGACGTCTCGAACCTGGGCCCCGACCACACCGTCGCCTCGATGGTGGTGCTCGAGGGAGGCGCGCCGAAGAAGGCCGACTACCGTCGCTTCAAGGTTCGCGGGACGGGAACCGGTCCCGACGACTTCGCCTCCGTGGAGGAGGTCCTGGGCCGCCGCGCCGCCCGCCTGATCGAGCAGGGCGACCGCTCGCCTCACGATCCCGAGCGCGACGAGAGCTTCGCCTCGCTGCCGGACCTGATCGTGATCGACGGAGGGAAGGGCCAGCTCGCGGCCGGGATGCGGGCGCTGGGCCCGCTCGCCGAGCGCGGGACGGCGGTGATCGGGCTCGCGAAGCGGATCGAGGAGGTGTTCGTCCCCGGCCGCTCGGAGCCCTTGCCGATCGCGCGGGACTCCGAGGCGCTGCGGCTCCTGCAGAGGGTCCGGGACGAGGCGCACCGCTTCGCGCTCGACTTCCACCGCCTCCGCCGGGATCAATCGATGACCAGGTCGGTCCTCGACGGGCTTCCGGGCGTCGGCCCGGTGCGCAAGCGGACGCTCTTGACGCATTTCGGCTCGCCGGAGCGGCTCGTGCGGGCAAGCCGCGAGGAGCTCGAGGCGGTCCCCGGGATACCGGGGAAGCTCGCGCGTGAGATCCACCGGCAGCTCCACAAGGCGGGACGGTGAGCGACGACGCAGCCGCCGGGCAGGGCGATGGCGCCCCCGGGGTCGATCTGGTGGTGATCACGGGCTACTCGGGGGCGGGGAAGTCGGAGGCGATCGCCGCCTTCGAGGACGGCGGGTACTTCTGCGTCGACAATTTGCCCCCGCGGATGATCAGCTCTCTCGGGGAGCTGTTTCGCCATCAGGGCAGCGGCGTTCGCCGGGCGGCCATCGTCTCCGATGTGAGGGGCGGGGACTATTTCGAGGAGCTGATCGAGGTCCTCGCCCGGCTCGAGCGCACCGGACTCGATCCGACGGTCCTCTTCCTGGAGGCCGACGAGGTGACCCTGCTCGACCGATTCAAGGAGACCCGCAGGCGACACCCGCTGGCCCCCGACGGCCGCGTGATCGAGGGGATCCGCGCGGAGCGGGAGGTCCTCGGTCCGCTTCGCGAGCGCGCCGACGTGGTGATGGACACGAGCGAGCTGACCGGGGCGATGCTGCGGCGGCGGATCGTCACCGAGCTCCTCGGTCCCAAGGGCGCCAGCGGCAAGCTCTCGCTGACGATCATCACCTTCGGCTTCAAGAACGGTCCCCCGCGCGAGGCCGATCTCGTGCTCGACGTCCGCTTCCTGCCCAACCCCCACTACCGCGAGGACCTACGTCTGCTGACCGGGCTCGACCCGAAGGTCGTGGAGTACGTGGAGGCCGGCGAGCTGGCGCGAGAGTTCTACCTGCGCCTGTTCCCGCTGCTGGACTTCGTGCTTCCGGCCTACGTCACCGAGGGCAAGACGCACCTGACGATCGCAATCGGCTGCACCGGCGGGCGCCATCGCTCGCTCACCGTCGCCGAGCGGATCGCGGCGCACCTGGCCGACCACGAGGACGTCTCGCTGCGGGTCGTCCACCGCGACGTCGAGTTGGGCTGACTAGGACGCGCCGGTGAAGCGCTTGAAGGCGAGCCACGACGGCTTCGTCCGGCCGCCGCGCGCGACGAGGCCGGATGAGCGGCAGAAGGTGCAGTTGCCCTGGGAGCCGGCGGGCGGGTCGCGCCACTCGAACCAGAAGAATCGGTCGATCCGCCAGGCGTTCGCGTGGTCGCGAACGAGCGTGAACGCCCGGGTCAGCATCCGCGCCTGACCTTCCGGGCCCTTCTGGACCCCGTGGCCTCCCTGGGGGCGCCCGGATGCCCAGCCCAGCTCGGTGAGCCACAGCGGCGTCTCCGAGTCCCCGTGGGAGCGCATCACCGCGCGGGTCCTGCGGATCTGCGAGCGCAGGTCCTGGAGGGTGGGGGAGTAGGGGTGGAGGGCGACGGCGTCGAAGTCGCTCCGGATTCCCGGGATCCGGTAGAGCCTGGCAAGGAACGTCCAAGCGTGGAGCTCGGACAGGCCGGGCATCCCCGCGAGGATGATCTGGGCGCTCGGATCGACTTCCCTGACCGCGGCGTCGGAGATTCGCAACAGTCGCGCGTACTTCTTCACCGACGGCCTCGGGTTGAAGTAGTGGATGAGGTTGGGCTCGTTCCAGACCTGCCACGCCGTAACCGGGACCTCCGGAGCGCCCGGATGCTGCGCCCCATACAGCCTGGGGTCCGTCCAGTACGTGCCCCCGGGGCCGTAGCGAGCCACCGCCGCGCGCACGAAGCGCTCCCATCCCCGGCGGGCCGCGCTCGAGCCGAGGGGCGGGGTCTCCGGCGTCTTCGCCGCGTACGGCGCGCTCCCGTAGAGCACCGGCAGCACCGGGATCCCGCGGCTCGCCAGGTTTCCGATCAGGGCGTCGACGGGCCCCCACCGGTAATCGCCCCGGCGCGGCTCGATCAGCTGCCAGTAAAGGAACCAGCGGACCTCTCCCACCCGTCCGCTCCGCATCCGCTCGGCGTCCGAGCTCGAGAGGCCCAGCGATCCGTTGACGACGCCGAACAGCGGCCCCTCGGACGTGGCCCCAGCCGGCTGGCGCGCGGCCACCACGACGACCACCGCGACGACGGCGACGAACGCGGCGAGGTATCGCATCTGACGAATCACGTTCGCTCCCGGCTGGTCACTCCTGCGGGCGCCCCCTGCCGTGCCGCCGCTAAGGGTATCCGCGGCTCCCGAGCCCGGGGCCGGTCCGGGCGGGGCGGGGCCGTCCATAGAATCCGGTCGTGATGACCGAGCCGGTTATCACCGTCGGCGGCCTTCGCAAGTCGTACGGCAGCATCGAGGCCGTCCGCGGCATCGACCTCGAGGTGAACGGCGGCGAGATCTTCGCCTTCCTCGGTCCGAACGGTGCCGGGAAGACGACCACGGTCGAGATCCTCGAGGGCTACCGCGAACGCGACCGCGGTGAGGTCCGGGTCCTGGGCGCCGACCCAGCGCGGGCGGAGCGGGATTGGCGCCAAAGGATCGGCATCGTGCTGCAGGAGAGCAAGATGCATCCCGAGCTCACGGTGAGGGAATCGCTCGCGCTCTTCGCCGGCTACTACCGGCGTCCGAGGGGCGTCGACGAGACGGTCTCCCTGGTGGGGCTGTCCGAGAGCGCCGATCAACGGGTCGGTCGCCTGTCCGGCGGCCAGCAGCGACGCCTCGACGTCGCCCTAGCGCTGGTCGGCGACCCGGAGCTCCTGTTCCTCGACGAGCCGACGACCGGCTTCGACCCCTCGGCGCGGCGCCGGGCCTGGGAGGTCGTGGCGAACCTGCGCGAGCTCGGCAAGACGATCTTTCTCACCACCCACTACATGGAGGAGGCGCAGGAGCTCGCCGATCGGGTGGCGATCATCGCGCGCGGCGAGATCGTCGCGCAGGGGTCGCCGGGCGAGATCAGCGGCCGGAGAGGGAGCGCGGCGCGGATCAGGTTCCGCCTGCCCGCCGGGGTCGTCCGGACGGAGCTCCCCCCGCGGGTGATCGCCGCCGCGGACGGCGAGGTGACGCCCGCCGACGAGATAGAGCTGCGAACCGACGACCCCGTGCCGGTCCTCAACGAGCTCACGAACTGGGCGCTCGAGCGCGACATCCCACTCGCGAGCCTCGAGGTCCGCCAGCCCAACCTCGAGGACGTCTACCTCGAGCTGACGGCCTCGGACGCGGTGGCGGGGGCGGGGGAATGAGCGGCGCCGGGCTCGCGCTGCACCAGTTTCGCTTCGATCAGAAGACCTTCTGGCGCAACCCGGCGTCGGTGTTCTTCACCGTGATGTTCCCGGTCATGTTCCTGGTCATCTTCGACCTCGTGTTCGGAGGCAGCGACCGGATCAAGGAGCTCGGAGTCGACGTCAGCACCTACTACGTGCCGGCGATCCTCACCCTGGCGGTCGTCTCCGCGACCTTTCAGAACCTGGCGATGTCGGTCACCATCGACCGCGAGTTCGGGATCCTGAAGCGCGGCCGCGGAACCCCGCTTCCGGACTGGGTCTTCTTCGCCGGCCGAATCGGCAACTCGCTCGTCGTCTCGATCGTGATGCTCGTCCTGCTGGTCGCGATCGGGCGCCTCGCGTACGGGGTGGAGATCCCGTGGGGCCACCTGCCCGCCGTGCTCGTGACCCTGGCCGTCGGGGCCGCCGCGTTCTGCTGCCTCGGTCTGGCGCTCACGGGGTTCATCCCCTCTCAGAGCGCCGCCGCCCCGATCACGAACATCGCGATCTTCCCGCTCTACTTCCTCTCCGGCGTATTCATCCCGGAGAGCGAGATCCCGGACGGCGTGCTCCACGTCGCCGACGCCTTTCCGGTGCGCCACTTCTTCGAGGCGTTCTTCGCTGCCTGGGATCCCGCGACCGCCGGAGCCGGGTTCGAGTGGGGCAACCTCGCCGTCGTCGCGGCCTGGGGGGTCGCCGGGTTCGCGCTCGCGTCACGCACCTTCCGCTGGACGCCGCGGGCCTGACCCCACGCCGAGCCTGCCGCTCGCTCGATCCGGCGGACGGGGTCGCCGGATATCGTTGCACTGACCGAGGGAATCGAGCCGCCGGGAAGGAAGGGACGGAGATGGCACCAGTGAGAGTCGGGATCAACGGCTTCGGGAGGATCGGGCGCAACCTCTATCGCGCCGCCTACGAGGCCGGCTCGGAGCTCGAGTTCGTCGCCGTCAACGACATCACCGACGCGGCCACGCTCGCGCACCTGCTCAACTACGACTCGATCCTCGGCCGCTTCCCCGGTCGGGTCGAGGCCCTGGACGGGGCGATCTCGGTCGAGGGCACGGAGATCAAGGTGCTCGCCGAGAGGGACCCCGGGGCGCTTCCCTGGGCCGAGCTCGGCGCCGACGTGGTCATCGAGTCCACCGGCCTGTTCACGAAGCGCGAGGACGCGGCCAAGCACCTCGAGGCCGGCGCGAAGAAGGTGATCATCTCCGCGCCCGCGACGGATCCCGACGTCACCGTCGCTCTCGGCGTCAACTTCGAGTCCGCCTACGACCCCGACCGCCACCACATCATCTCCAACGCCTCCTGCACGACCAACTGCCTCGCCCCGGTAGCGAAGGTGATCCACGAGGCCGTGGGAATCGAGCGCGGGCTGATGACCACGATCCACGCCTACACCGCCGATCAGCGCCTCCAGGACATGCCGCACAAGGACCTGCGCCGGGCGCGGGCGGCGGCGATCAATCTGATCCCGACCACGACCGGCGCCGCGAAGGCCATCGGCCTCATCCTGCCCGAGCTCGACGGAAGGCTGAACGGGATCGCCGTGCGGGCTCCGGTCGTCACCGGCTCGGTGGTCGACCTCGTCTGCCAGGCCTCCCGCGAGACGACGGCGGAGGAGGTCAACGCGGCCGCCAGGGAGGCGGCGGAGGGGCCGCTCCGCGGGATCCTCTCGTACACCGAGGACCCGATCGTCTCCACCGACGTGGTCCAGGACCCACACTCGTCGATCTTCGACGCTGAACAGACGATGGTTCTCGACGGCCGCTTGGTGAAGGCGGTCGCCTGGTACGACAACGAGTGGGGATACTCGAACCGCTGCGTCGAGCTCGCCGCGAAGGTGCTCGAGCCGAAGCCGGCGGCCGTCGGCAGCGTTTGAGCTTCGAAAAGGCAAGCGTGCGCGAGGCGGCGGTGGAAGGCCGCCGCGTCCTCGTCCGGGTCGACTTCAACGTCCCGCTCGAAGCCGGGAGGGTGGCGGACGATTCGCGCGTCCGCGCCGCCGTGCCCACCATCGACCTGCTGCGCGAGCGCCGGGCGGCGGCCGTGCTCGTGTCGCATCTGGGCCGGCCGCGGGGGCGCGAGCCGGAGCTCTCGATGGCCCCGGTCTCGGCTCGCCTCGCGGAGATCCTCGGAGCCGAGGTGCGCCAGGCGCCGGCCGTGGTCGGCCCGGAGGTGGAGGAGCTCGCCGACCGCCTCGGCTCGGGCGAGGTGATGATGCTCGAGAACAGCCGCTTCGAGCCCGGCGAGACCCGGAACGACCCCACCCTGGCCCGCCGCCTCGCCGCGCTGGCGGACCTGTACGTCGACGACGCATTCGGCGCCGCGCATCGCGCCCACGCGACGACGGAGGGCGTCGCGCACCTGATTCCCGCATACGCGGGACTGCTCCTCGAGCGGGAGGTGGAGGCGCTGACCGCCGTCCGCGACGATCCCACGCCGCCGCTCTGCGTGGCGCTCGGCGGCGCCAAGGTGAGCGAGAAGATCGGGGCCATCGAGCGCCTGCTGGAGAGCGCGCGCGAGATCCTGATCGGCGGGGCGATGTGCTTCGGCTTCTTCCGCCACCTGGGTGTCGCGACGGGCGCGTCCCTCGTGGAGGAGGATGGAGTCGAGCTCGCCGGGAGGATCCTCGAGCGTGCGGGGGCGTCGTCGGCCCAGCTCGTGCTGCCCGAGGACCTGGTCCTGGGGCGCGAGCTCGATGCGGGCACCGAGGTGCGGGAGTTGGACGGGGTGGAGGTCCCCGACGGCTGGATGGGGCTCGACGTCGGCCCCCGAACGGCGGGGGCCTACGCTGATGCGATCGGGCGCGCCGGGACCGTGTTCTGGAACGGGCCCATGGGAGCCTTCGAGCTGCCGCCATTCGCCGCGGGGACCCGAACCGTGGCCGAGGCCGTCGCCGCCGCCCCGGGTACCACGGTGGTGGGCGGAGGCGACTCGGTGGCGGCGCTCCAAGCCTTCGACCTCACGGACAAGCCGGACTGGGTCTCGACCGGCGGCGGCGCCTCGCTCGAGCTGATCGAGGGACGGAAGCTGCCGGGGATCGAAGCGTTGATGGACAAGTCCGCGGTGGGCGGCAAGCGGTGAGCGACGGCGCCAGCCCCGAGACGTCCAGCCGGACGCCGGTGGTCGCCGCGAACTGGAAGATGCACAAGACGCGGTCCGAGACCGCGGAGTTCCTCGATCGGGTCCTCCCGGACGCGGCCGAGCGCCTCACCGGCGTCGAGCTGGTCGTGTGCCCTCCGTTCACGTCGCTCGGCACGGCCGTGGAGCGATGCGCCGGGACCGCGGTTCGCGTCGCCGCGCAGAACATGCACTTCGAGCACCAGGGCGCGTTCACGGGAGAGGTCGCGGCGCCGATGCTCGGCGAGGTCGGCGTGGACGCCGTGGTCCTCGGCCATTCCGAGCGCCGCCAGCTGTTCGGTGAGAGCGATGAGGCGCTCGCGCGCAAGGTCCCCGCGGCCCTCGCCGCGAAGCTGACCCCGATCCTCTGCGTGGGAGAGACGCTCTCCGAGCGGGACGCGGGAGATACCTCCGATGTCCTGCGCCGGCAGGTCGAGGGCGACCTTGTCGGGATCGACGACGCGGACCTCGGCGAGCTGGTGATCGCCTACGAGCCGGTGTGGGCGATCGGCACCGGCCGCAACGCCACCGTCGAGCAGGCGGTGCAGTCGATCGCGCTGATCCGAGACCTGCTCGGCGCCCGCGGTCGCCAGGCCGCGGCGAGGACCCGAATCCTGTACGGCGGGTCGGTCAACCCCGACAACGCAGCCGAGCTGCTCGCCCCGGAGGAGATCGACGGCGCGCTCGTCGGCGGGGCCAGCCTGGACCCGGACGGCTTCCTCGAGATTGCGACCCGAGCGGCCGCATGACGCTGCCGGAGGGGCCGGGCGAGCTGCCGGTGGCTTCGGTGGCACTGGTCGTGCTCGACGGCTGGGGGCTGGCGCCGCCCGGGCCCGGCAACGCGATCGATCGAGCCTCGACCCCCGTGTTCGACGAGCTGTGGAGTCGCTACCCCCATACCAGCCTGTCGGCGAGCGGACGTGACGTCGGCCTTCCGGACGGGCAGATGGGCAACTCCGAGGTTGGGCATCTCAACCTCGGCGCGGGCTCGGTGGTGAAGCAGGACCTGGCGCGGATCGACGACGCGATCGCCGACGGCAGCTTTTTCGAGAACCCGGCGCTGAAGGGAGCCTGCGAGGCGGCGCGCGACGGCCCGCGGGGGCGACTTCACCTGATGGGCCTGGTCTCTGACGGCGGCGTCCACTCGGGCTGGGAGCACATCGAGGCGTGCATCGAGCTCGCGGCCCGCGAAGGGGTGCCCGACCTCGTCGTGCACGCGTTCACCGATGGCCGCGACACCCTGCCCACCGCCGGCCCCACCTATCTCGCCGAGCTCGAGCGATGGCTTCGCCACGCGGGGCGGATCGGGACGGTCAGCGGCCGCTACTACGCGATGGACCGCGATCGGCGTTGGGACCGAGTCGAGCGCGCATACGACGCGATCGCCCGCGCCGAGGGCCCCCGCGCCGAAAGCGCGGTGGGGGCCGTCGAGGAGTCGCACCGCCGAGGTGAGACCGACGAGTTCGTGCGCCCCACCGTGATCGGCGACTACGACGGAGTCGCGGACGGCGACGCCGTCATCCACTTCAACTTTCGACCCGACCGGGCCCGCCAGCTCGTGCGAGCGCTCGGCGAGCCGGACTTCGACGAGTTCGACCGCGGCGCGGCCCCACGCGTCCACCTGACGGCGATGACCGAATACCGGAGCGAATGGCCGTACCCGGTCGCGTTCCCGCCCCGGCCCCCGCGGGTGACGCTGGCCGAGGTGATCGCCGCCCGCGGCGAGCGCCAGCTCCACGTCGCCGAAACCGAGAAGTACGCCCACGTCACCTACTTCTTCAACGGCGGCCGCGAGGCGGAGTGGGAGGGCGAGGAGCGCCGCCTCGTGCCCTCGGTGCGTGACGTGCCGACCTACGACCATCGGCCCGAGATGAGCGCCCGCGCCGCCGCCGACGCCTTCTGCAGCGGCTGGGCCGCCGACGGCTACCGGTTCGGGATCATCAACTTCGCCAACCCGGACATGGTCGGGCACACGGGCGTGATCCCCGCCGCGGTCGCCGCTGTCGAGACCGTCGACGGCTGCCTCGCCGAGGTCGTCTCCGAGGTCCATCGCTCGGGCGGCGCGTGCATCGTGACCGCCGACCACGGCAACGCCGACAACATGCTGGAGCGAGACGGCGCCGCGAACACCGCCCACTCGACGAACCCGGTGCCCCTCGTGGTCACCGTCGCCGGCGTGTCGCTGAGCGAGGGCGGGATCCTGGCCGATGTCGCGCCCACGGCGCTCGCGCTGCGCGGAATCCCACCCCCGGAGGAGATGACCGGCCGCTCGCTGCTCTCCGGCTGACCGCCCGCGGGCGCCGCGATCAGCGGAACTGGTGCATCTTGGTCTGGAAGACGCCCCAGGAGGGCTTGGGGCTGAGGTCGGCGTAGAGGAGGCCCGCGTTGAGATACCAGGCGCCGCCTGTGCCACCCGGGGTGTCGGTCCAGGAGAAGAAGAACACCTTGGCGAGGTGCCACCGGCGCGCCTTGTGCACGAACAGCGGGAACGACTTCCCGATCAGCCTGGCCTGACCGTTCAACCCAACCGAGTGCGGGTCACCCGCGTTCGCGGGGCCCGATCCCCAGCCGACCTCGGTGAGCCAGATCGGCGCCCGCCGGTCGCCCGCGTGGTTCATGATCCGCCGCACCGCGCCGACGTTCGCCGCGAGCTGGCTCAGCTTCGGCGCGTACGGGTGAATCGCGACCGCGTCGAAGGAGCGCTTCGCGCCGCGGACCTTGTAGAGGCTCTTCAGATACTTCGGCATCAGGATCGCGGTCTTGCTCCCCTTCAGCCCCGGAGCGATTCCGGCGGACACGATGTCGGCCTTCGGGGCCTTGGAGCGGATCGCCTTGGCCGCGACCTTGAGCAGCTTGGCGTAGGCGCGTGCGGACGGCCGAGGCCGGAAGAAGCGCTTCAGGTTCGGCTCGTTCCAGATTTGCCAGTCCTTGATCGGCATCGCCGAATGGCCGGGAAACTGGAGCTGGTAGAGGCTCGGGTTGGTCCAGTACGTCCCTCCGGGGCCGTAGCGCGCGACGGCCTGGCTGACGAACTTCTTCCAGGCCTTGAGCTCGCTGCGGGAGCGAGGGGGAGTGGCGTCGCAGACGACGGACATGCCGCTGCACCCGGTGACCCACTGTGGTGAGCCCGCGAGGTAGGGGAGGATGCGCACGCCCTGGCTCGCCGCGGCGCCGACCACCGCGTCGGCGTCGCTCCAGTCGAACGTCCCCTTGCTGGGCTCGATGCCGCGCCAATAGAGCTGGGTCCTGAAGATCCGCACGCCCGCGGCGTGCATCGTCGAGAACTCCGAGGCGCTCGGCGGGTCCTCGTAGTAGGTCGCCGAGACGAGGCCGAACAGCTTCGAGGAGTGCACGCGGGCCGCTGCCGTCGCGGGCACGGCGAGGGCGAGCACAGCCCCCGCCACCGCGACCCAAGAAGTCACCCGCCGCCTCGGCATCGGTGGACATTATGCCCACCCGCCGGCTTCGACGCGCCGGTGAGGCGTGGGCGGCCGGCCTTGACTGGCAGCAGATATCTGTTATAAAGTGACTCAGGTTTTCTACTGAGGAAGGAGGAAACACACGATGGCACTCGTACGCTGGGACTCGAGCCACGAGGTGGACGGCCTCCAGTCGGAGGTCAACCGGCTCTTCGACACGTTCTTCGGCGGCCGCCCGGGAAACGCGGGGCTGCGCCGGTGGGTGCCGGCGATGGACCTCGTCGAGACGGACGATCATCTGCTCCTGCGGGCGGACCTCCCGGGACTCGACCGGGACGACGTCAACATCGAGGTGAAGGACGGCGTGCTCACGGTCTCGGGCGAGCGCCGGGCCGAGCACGACGAGCGGGCCGACGGGTTCTACCGGGTCGAGCGGGCGTTCGGCGCCTTCTCGCGGTCGATGTCGCTGCCCAACCACATCGACGCGGAGCGGATCAGCGCCGATTTCGACCGCGGCGTGCTCGAGGTCCGCATCCCCAAGCCCGAGGCACGCAAGCCGCACCGGATCGCGATCGGCGACCGGAGCCTCGACGGGCAGGCGACCGAGACGTAAGCCCGAGCCTACTGTTCGGGTCGTGCGCCGCGACCCGCAACGGCTTCGGTTCGAGATCGCGGCGCGCGATGGAGCCGCCCGCACCGGGCGGCTCCACACGGCTTCGGGGGTCGTCGAGACGCCGGCGTTCATTCCGCTGGCGACCCGCGGGAGCGTCCGCTCCTTGAGCTCGTCCGAGGTCGCCGGGCTCGGCTACGAGATGGTGCTCGGGAACACCTTCCACCTCATGCTGTCGCCCGGGCCGGATCGGATCGCCGCGCTCGGCGGGCTCCATCGGTTCATGGGGTGGGGGCGGGCGATCATCACCGACTCCGGCGGCTTTCAGGTCTTCTCGCTCGCTCACGGGACCGTGGCCGATGAGATCAAGGGGCGCCGCGGGCGCCGGCCCGGCCGGGGAACGGTTCTCGAGGTCGGCGAGGAGGGGGTGCGGTTTCGCTCCTACCTCGATGGATCGGAGCAGTTCCTCGGCCCGGAGCGATCGATGGCGGTCCAGGGAGCGCTCGGCTCCGACATCGCCCTGGCCTTCGACGAGTGCACCCCCTACCACGCCGATCGCGAATACACCGCGCGATCGACCGAGCGGACACACCGCTGGCTCGATCGGTGCCTGGCGTGGCACGAGCGCGAGGGCCCGGCTCGCCAGGCCGTGTTCGGGATCGTGCAGGGCGGCGTCCATGAGGACCTCCGTCGCGCGTCCGCCGAGCGGGTCTCGGCGGCGGCCGTGGACGGGCTGGCGATCGGGGGGACGCTGGGACGCGACAAGGACGAGATGCGCGGCGTGGTCTCGATGACCCTCGCCCGGCTCGACCCGGTGGCCCCGCGTCACCTGCTCGGGATCGGGGAGCCCGACGACCTGGTCGAGGGGATCGCGCTCGGCGTCGACATGTTCGACTGCGCGGTCCCCACCCGGCTCGCTCGCCACGGGATGGCGCTGGCCCCGTTGCCGGATTCCCGCCACCGCTTCGACGTCCGGCGCCGCGAGTTCGCCGCGGACGAGCGCTCGCTGGTCGAGGGGTGCCCGTGCGCCACCTGCGCCGCGCACAGCCGCGCGTATGTCCACTACCTGTCGCGCGCGGAGGAGCTCACCGGGGTGCGCCTGCTCGCCGTCCACAACCTGGCCTACGTGGAGCGGCTGGTCGATGGCGCCCGGGCGGCGATCGCCGCGGCGCGGCTCGCGGACTACCGGAGGGCGGTGCTCGGCGGATCGGCGCCGTGGGAGGCGGTCACTGAGTATGCGAGTTGACGAAGTCCCTGATCGAGTTGACCTGGTCCTGGATCGAGTGCTTGATCTCGATCCCGGTCGGGGTGTTCTGACCCGCGTTCGTCGTCAGCAGCACTACTCCCGCGATCACCGCGGCGAGGATCGCGATGACGAGCAGGATCCCGAGTATCCCGGGGAGGCGGCTGAAGATCGAGCGCCTGGGCCTCGGCTGGGGGGGCGCGGGCGCCGCCCGCGGCCTCGGCGCCGGTCGCGGCGCGGGACGCTGGCGGGTCACCGGCGTCGTCGGCTCGGTCGAGGGTAGGCGTCGCGTCGCGTCGGTCTGGTCGGCGCCGAGCGCCCGGGTGGGGACATCGCCGGCGGGCATCGGCGGCTCCCGTCCCGCGATGCCGGTGCGCAGGGCGGTGGAGAGCTCGCGCGCGGTGGAGTAGCGAGCCGCCGGGTCGCCCTCCAGCGACCGCAGTACCGCCGTCGACAGGGTCTCGGGGACTGCCGGGTCGTAGGAGCTCGGCGGGAGGGGGCGCTCGTTCTCCCGTCGGATCGCGAGCTCGGCGAGGGTGGTGCCCTCCCACGGCAGCCGTGCGGTCAGGAGCTGGTAGAGCACCACCCCGAGCGCGTAGACGTCGCCGCTCGGGGTCGCCTCCTCTCCGCGCGCCTGCTCCGGGGCCAGGTAGGCGGCCGTTCCGACCACCGAGCCCACCTGGGTCAGCCTGGTCTGCTCGGCGGCTCGGGCGATCCCGAAGTCGGTCAGCTTCACCGTCATCTCGCCGGTCGGCGGGTCCTGGCCGGAGCCCGGCGAGTGATCGTCCCCCGCCGGGCCGCCGATCACCATCAGGTTCCCCGGCTTGACGTCCCGGTGGATGATCCCCTGCCGGTGCGCGTACTCGAGTCCCGCGCACGCCTGGACCCCGATCTCCACCGCCGGCTCGGGGCCGACGCGGCCCTGGGTCTGGAGGAGCTGGGCGCCCGAGCGGCCCTCGACGTACTCCATGACGATGTAGTGCCGATCGGTGTCGACCCCGGTGTCGTAGACCTGGACGATGTTCGGATGGATGAGCTTCGCGACCGCGAGCGCCTCGCGGCGGAAACGGGCGACGAACTTCTCGTCGTCCGATAGGTGCTCGGCGAGGATCTTCACCGCCACCGTCCGCTCGAGCACCCGATCCGTCGCCTTGTAGACGCTCGACATCCCGCCCGAGCCAAGCCGGTCGCCGAGCTGGTAGCGGCCCGAGATCATCGTCGCGCTCATCTGCCGAACCCCTGGGTTCCGCCGGTTCCGCCGGTTCCGCCGCCGACCCCGCCGGTGCTGCCGCCGCCGGCGCCTCCGCCCTGGCCACCCGCGCCGGGTCCGCCCCCCTCGTTGCCGCCGCCGTTCTCCGGCGGGGGCGGGGAGGGCGGCGCCTTCGTGCTCGAGGTCGTAGTCGTGGTCGTGGTCTCTGCCGTGGTGCTGGTCACGGGGGGCGGCGCGGTGGTCGAGGACGACGAGGGCGGCTGCTGTCCCGACGGGCCGGTGGCCCCCGACGACTGGCACTGGGAGGGATCCGTGGCGAGGGCCTTCAGGTTCTTGCCGGCGTCCTGCAGAGGCGTCTTGACCGCCGTTCCGACAGTTGCGGGGAGCTGGTTCACGGCGTTCTGGAAGTCCTCGGCGTGCGCCTGCGCCGTGGTGCAGTCCCCCTGTGCCACCGCGGCCTGGACCGCGTCGAGCTGCCCGTTCAGCTCGCTCGCCTGGTCGGATGAGAGCGTCTTCGGCACGTCGCTTGAGCCGCAGCCGGCGAGCGCCGCGGCGACGGTTACGAGAGCGAGCACGGCGAGGATCCGCTGCCTGGGCGGCATCGCGGCGAGTCTAGTAACTGCCCTCATTGGCCCACGTACAGCCTTCGCGCCAGGTGCTCCGGGAGATCCGTCGCGGCGATCGCGTCGGCGGCGCGGTCGATCTCGTACTCCACCCGGTGGTAGGTGCACTCCCAGGCCTCGGTATCCAGCTCCAGCCAGGCGGCGCGGGGGTCCCCGTCGCGGGGCTGCCCGACGGAGCCGGGATTGATCAACCAACGCCCCTCCGAGAGGTCCAGGCGGGTCCCCGGTCCCGCCTGCGCCCCCTTCGCGGCATCGAGCAGCTCGGTCACTCCGCCGTTCGGATTCGCCTTCTCCTCCGGCATCACGAAGAAGAGCGCGACGTGCGAGTGCCCGATCAGGCTCACCCTCGCCGCCTGCACGCCGATGCACTCGGCGGCCTGGTCGGGCCACAGCACGTACTCCCATACCGGGTCGCGGGGAGAGGCGTGGTAGAGGGCGACCTCGCGGGTCTCATCCGCCGCCTCGAGCCCGCCCAGGAAGTCCATCGTCGCGGGCTTCGCCACCTCGCGGGTCCAGCGGACGGCGGCGGCCGCCGCGGGGGAGAACGCCGCGACGTCGAGCTCTCCGAGGACGGCGAGGTCGTGGTTGCCGACCAGGCACAGCGCGCAGCGCTCGGCCACCAGGGTCGCGCAGTCATCGGGCTGCGCCCCGTAGCCGACCACGTCGCCAAGGCACCAGAGCTCGTCGGTGTCCGCTCCCTCGATGTCGGCCAGGGCCGCTTCGAGCGCCGGCAGGTTCGCGTGGATGTCGCTGATGATCGCCAGTCTCACGATTCGAGCGGACTATCGTAGGCGCATGCCCAGCCCCGGCGGCCACAGCAGGGCTCTGCGGGTTGGCATCGCGGCGGTCGCGATGGTGGTCGTGGGCGAGGTCGCGGTCTGGCTCCTGCGCCCCAGCGAGCGGCCCATCCAGCCGGCCAAGGTCTCCGAGGGCGACTACTTCACGCCGGCCCAGATCTCCCGAGGCCGAGCCTTCGGCGACGGCCAGCTCTGGCTGTTCCTGGCCACCCTGGGCGCCGAGGGCGCCGTCCTGGTCACCATGGCGATCGGCCGTCCGGCGGCGCTGCGGCGCCGCCTCGAGCGACTGGGGCACCGTCCGGTCCTGGGGGCCGCCGCGGTCGGCGCCGGCCTCTCGATCGCCATCGCGGTGGCCACACTCCCGCCGGCGATCGCGGCTCATGAGCGCGCCGTGGACTACGGGGTCTCGACCCAGTCGCTCGGCTCGTGGCTCGTCGACGCCGGCAAGTCAGCGGCGATCGGCGCCGTCCTGACCGGCACGGGCGCCGCCCTCCTGATCGCGCTCGTGCGCAGGTTCGGGCGCCTCTGGTGGATCCCCGGCACGTTCGCGGTGGCGGCGATCGCCGTCGCCTTCGTCTGGCTCGCGCCGGTGGTCCTCTCCCCGCTGTTCAACAGGTTCACGCCGCTGCCTCCGGGAAGCAGGGCCCGTGCGGACGTGCTCGCGCTGGCGGACCGAGCCGGGGTCGACGTGGGCCAGGTCTACAGGGTCGACGCGAGCCGCCGTTCCCGCGCCCTGAACGCGTACGTGGACGGGATCGGCCCGACCCGGCGGGTGGTGCTCTACGACACCCTGCTCCGGCGGGCGAATCGGCCCGAGCTCCGCAGCGTCGTGGCCCACGAGCTGGGTCACGTGAAGCACGACGACGTCCCGCGGGGGCTGGCCTTCGCCTTCCTGGTGACCCCCTTCGGGCTCCTGTTCGCCCGCGAGCTGGCGGGCGCGATGACCGAGCGAAGCGGCGTCGACCCCCGCGGGCCGGCGGCGTTCCCCGCGTACGCGCTCGGCCTGGCGGTGGCCGCCCTGGCCCTCGGGGTGGTGGGCAACCGGCTCTCGCGCCAGGTCGAGGCGAGCGCCGACACCTTCGCGCTCCGCCTCACCCACGACCCGAGAGCCCTGATCGAGGTCCAAAGGCGGCTCGCCCGCTCGAGCGTCGCCGATCCCGATCCCCCCGCGATCGTAACCGCGCTGATCGGCACCCACCCGTCGACGATCGATCGGATCGGCGCGGCCGTCGCGTACGAGCGCGAGACGGGGCGCGGGCGCTAGGCGCCGCCTAGTATCGCTCCATGGCCGATCCGCTGCAGGAGCTCCGCACCGCGATCCATTCCGCGGCCGACGCGCTGCGCGACGGGAGTTCCGGGTCCGTCGCGCCGACGCTCGAGCGCCCCCCCAAGCCCGAGCTCGGCGACTACTCGACGAACGCGGCCATGCTGCTCGCGCCCGCCCGCGGCGAGGCGCCCCGGCGGATCGCGGAGCTTCTTCGCGATGAGCTCGGAGACCTGCTCGGGGAAAGCGCCGATCGAATCGAGGTCGCCGGCCCCGGCTTCGTCAACGTCTTCCTGGCCGATCGCTGGCACCGCGAGAGCCTCGCCGCGCTGCTGGCGGCGGGGGAGGGCTTCGGGCGAGGCGCCCCGAAGGCGCCCGAGCGGGTGCTGGTCGAGTTCGTCTCCGCGAACCCAACCGGGCCGTTGACCGTGGCCAGCGGACGAGGCGCCGCCTACGGCGACGCGCTCGCAAGGCTGCTCGAGCTGGCCGGACACCAGGTGGAGCGGGAGTACCTGCTCAACGACGTCGGCGGGCAGGTCACCCTGTTCGCGGAATCGATCGCCGCCCGAATGCGGGGCCACGAGGCACCGGAAGGGGGATACTCCGGCGAGTACGTCGCGGAGCTCGCCGATGACCTGGCCGGCCGCGGGCTCGACGCCGACGACCTCGATCGCCTCGCCCGCGCGGGAACGGAGGCGATGGGGAAGGGGATCGAGCGAACGCTCGAGCGTTTCGGCGTCACCTTCGACACCTGGTTCTCCGAGCGCTCCCTGCACGAGGCCGGCGAAATCGAGGGCGCGATCTCCGAGCTGCGTGAGCAGGGCCACGTTTACGAGCGCGACGGCGCGGTCTGGCTGCGGACCACGGCGTTCGGCGACGACAAGGACCGGGTGCTCCTGCGATCGGACGGCGAGCCCACCTACTTCGCCGCCGACATCGCCTATCACCGCGACAAGCTGCGGCGCGGCGCGGCGCGGCTGATCGACCCGCTCGGAGCCGATCACCACGGCTACGTGCCGCGAATGAGGGCGGCCCTGGAGGCGATGGGCTACGACCCCGACCGGTTCGAGGCACCGATGATGCAGCTGGTGCGCCTCCTGGAGGGCGACGCCCGGGCGCGGATGTCGAAACGGAGGGGCGAGTTCGTGACGCTGGACGAGCTGATCGACGACATCGGCGTCGACGCCGCTCGCTTCTTCATGGTCCAGCGCAGCCACGACACCGCCCTCGACCTCGACCTCGAGCTGGCGCGAAGCCAGTCCCAGGACAACCCGGTGTACTACGTGCAGTACGCGCACGCGCGGATCGCCAGCATCCTCCGCAAGGCGGTCGCGGAGGGCGGCGCCGCGAACGCGGGCGACGGACGCGCCGACGAGGCGGCGCTCGCCGCCGGCGCGGGCGCCGAGGCCGCCCTCGACGCGCCCGCCGCGCCGGCCGAGCGCGCGCTGGTGAAGCGCCTGCTCGAGCTGCCCGCCGAGGCCGCGGCGGCGGCCGAGCGCCGCGCCCCGCATCGCCTGGCGGCCTACGCGACGGCGACCGCCGCCGACTTTCACGCGTTCTACCGCGACTGCCAGGTCGTCGGAGCGGGCGGGGGCCTGGAGCAGGCGAGGCTCGCGATCTGCGTCGCGGCCAAGCGCGGCATCGCCACGACGCTCGAGCTGCTCGGGGTCAGCGCCCCCGAGCGGATGTAGCCCCGCCGCCCCGCGTCTCGAGCCGGCTTAGAGCCCCCGCCGGTGAAGGATCAGGGGCACGGTCTGGAGCAGCAGCTTGACGTCGTTCCAGACCGACCAGTTCGCCACGTAGAGATAGTCGAGCTTGACCATCTCGCTGACCGGGATCCGGGCCGATCCGAGAACCTGCCAGTAGCCGGTGATCCCGGGACGCACCTCGAGCCGCTCGCGATCCCAGCCCTGTATTCGACGATCCTCGTCCAGGGGGAGCGGCCGCGGGCCGACGAGGCTCATCCGACCGTCCAGCACGTTCAGGAGCTGCGGCAGCTCGTCGAGGTGGGTGTGCCGCAGCCAGGCTCCCACCCGGGTGGTCCGCGGATCGTCCGCGATCTTGAACACGCCGTCGGCCTCGTTGAGGTGGCGAAGCTCCTCCTTCTGCCGGTCGGCGCCGTCGAACATGCTCCGGAACTTGAGCATCCAGAAGGGCGCACCGCCCCGGCCCGCCCGCCGCTGCCGGAAGAGCACCGGCCCGGGGGAGTCGAGCCTGATCGCGATCGCGATCGCGATCAGGAGCGGCGAGAGGGCGGCGAGCAGGAGCGAGGAGCCGAGCATGTCGAAGCCCCGCTTGACGGCGCGCGAGGAGCGGGAGAACTCGAACCTGCGCACTCCGAGCAGGGTCAACCCCGACAGGCGGTCGGTCTCGACCGACGAACCGGCGACCCGCGAGGCCTCCGGCAGGATGCTCACCTTCACCCCGCCTGCCCTCAACTCACGGATGATGTAGAGGACGTCGTCTCGGCCGAGGTCCGGGCTGGTGGTGAGGATCACCCGATCGATTTGCTCGGCCGCGACCATCGCGGAGAGGCTCGCCTGGGTCTCCCCGTCGGCGCCCGGCTCACGACGCCGGCTCCCCGCCGCGGGCACCACCCCGACGAGCTCGGCGCGGATCCAGCTGGTCCCGAGCGCCGCGCCCAGGCTCTCGGCTGCCTTCGAATCCCCGATCACGAGGCACCGCTCGGTGGGCGCGATCCGGCCCGCGACGCGGCGGGCGAACAGGCGGAAGCTGATCGTCAGCAGGAACACGAGCAGCCACATGCCGAGGATCGGGCCGCGGCCCAGGTACCCACCGACCAACGCGCCATCGCAAAGCCACAGTCCCAGCGCGCTGAGCGTCGCGATCGCGAACAGCCTGGGGGCCTCCTCCAGGGTCGACTTGTGGAGCAGGTGCTCGTCGCGCTCATACAGGCCGGTCGCCTTGACGAGGAGGACGAACACGGGCGGGACCGCGAGGGCCGCGAGCTTCAGCCGATCGTCACCGATCGCGACCACGCTGACGAACAGGGCAAGGGCCACCGCGCAGACGTCGGCGACTCCCAGCGAGCGGCGGAAGAGCGAATCGCGGCGGCGGATGAGCTCGCGCCGGGGTACGAACGGGGTTCGCGAGGCGCCGTCTTCGCCCGCGCGGCCAGCTCCGCGCTCCCGCAGCCCGGGAGCGGCGATCACCGAGGCATCTGGCGACGTTCCCTCCACCCCTCTGTCCTCCGCAAGGCTATCCCTCCGGGTCGCAGGGGCGACCGGCTGGCGGGGCGAAGGCTAGAACACCGCATGGCGCAGATCAAGCGGCAGGGGTCAGGTGCCGAACCCTGCGGTCGAAGCGCCGCGCCGCCTGCGGATCGCGATCGCGATCCGGATCAGGAATCCGATCACGAGAACCACGCCGAGCGCGGCGATCAGCGGGGTCACCGGGTATCCGACCAGGGGAAGGCGGACCTCGCTGGCGCCACCGACCGCGCTCGGGGCGCCGGCTCCCCCGCCGGCGCCGGCTCCGCTCCCGGACGCAGGGGCGGTGCCGCCCCCGCTATCGGCCGCGCCTCCGCCGCCGGGGCCGGATGGCCCACAGAGACTCGCGGTGTACTCGTCGCACGCACCCGAGCCGGGCGACTGCGCGCCCGCCGACGTGGCGAGCGACAGCGTCGCGGCCACCACCAGGAGGATGGCCGTTCCCGGCGCGCCTGGGCAGTGGCTCTTTTGGCCCGTTGGTCGCACTCCGTGGCTGCTCGGGACGGTGGCTCGATCCCTACCCTCTGCCGGTCCCAGACTACAGCTCGGAATGGTGGCCAAGGGCCGCCCCGGCGAACCGATCGACACGAGGACCACTTGAACGTCGCACGGCGACGAATCCCCGGGCGCGCTCCGCGCCGCGCGGGCACGTCCCCTGCGGTGGCGATCGGCCCGCGAGCGCGGGACGACGCCCCGGAGTCCCTGAGGATCCAGGCCCAGCGTGCGCTCGCGTTCCTCGCGTCCGTGACGCTGGTCGCGTACCTCGCGCTCCGTGGCGGCGGTTACGACCTCGTCGTTCGCCAGGAGGTCGGGTTGATCCTGTGGTGGTCGATCGCGGTCGCGTTCACACTCGGTCTCCTGCCGGCCTGGAGGCTCGATCGACCGCGCTGGTGGGCGCTGGCGGCCCTGGCGGCGCTCGTCGGCTGGACTGCCTTCAGCCTCTTGTGGACGCAGAGCGACGAGTCGAGCTTCGCCGAGCTCGCGCGCACCCTCGACTACGCCGGGCTGATCGTGCTCGCGTGGAGCGCGATCGGCAGGGACACGTGGCGCGCGGCGGCGGCGGGGCTGTCGGTGGGGGTCGTCTCGATCGCCGTCGTTGCGATCGTCAGCCGACTCTTTCCAAGCGATTTCCCGACCACCGCGGTGGAGCGCTTCTTCGGGCCGCAACGCCTCAGCCGGCCGCTCGACTACTGGAACGCCCTGGGCTGCTGGTGCGCGATGTCGATCGCCCTGGCGCTCGGCTGGAGCGCCGGGCTCCGGGATCGGCTTCTCCGAGCCGCCAGCCTGGCGACCGTGCCCCTCGCCGGGGCGGCCCTCTACCTGACCTACTCGCGAGGAGCCGTGTTCGCCGGGGCCGCGGGCGTCGCGGCGGTGATCGCGCTCTCGCCGAATCGGCGCACCGCGGCCGTCCACGCGGCCCTGGGGGTCGCGGCGACGGGGCTCGTGGTCGCCGTGATCCGGACTCAGCCGGCGATCGCGGACGGGAGGAGCGGCCACGGCGGGATCGTGGTGGCGCTCGCCCTGCTCGGCGTGTGCCTGGCCTGCGGCGTGGCGGCGGCGTGGACGGAAGCGAAGGGCCTCGACGGCTCGCCGGCGTCGATCCGCTGGCTCCGACCCGGCCCGATCGCCGTGGCCGCGCTCGCGACGATCGCGATCGCGGCCGTCGGCACCGGCGTGGTCTCCGGCGCCGGGCAGGTCAGCAGCGTGTCGCAGTCGCCCTCCCGGACCGGGGACCCGGCGGCCCGCCTGACGAGCCTCGGCGGCGCGCGTAGCGACATCTGGGCGTCGGCCTGGCGCGCCTTCGAGTCCAAGCCGCTCACGGGAATCGGGCCGGGCACGTTCGGCCTCTGGTGGGCGCGGGACTCGGACAGCGCCACCGTCTTCAAGGACGCTCACTCCCTGTATCTCGAGACGCTCGCGGAGCTCGGCGTGCCCGGGGAGCTCGCCCTGGTGGCGACCCTGGGCGCCCTGCTCGCCGCCGCCCTGCGGGCTCTGACGCGAGTGTGGCGCGAGAGCCACGCCTGGGTCGTGGCGGGCCTGGTGGCCGCCTACTTCGCGTTCCTGGTCCAGGCGGGAGTCGACTGGATGTGGGAGTCGACGGCGGTCGCGGCGGTCGCGGTCGGCTCCGTCGCGATCGCCGCCGCCGCTTCAGCGGAGCGGCGCCAACCGCGCCCGGCCCTGCGATGGGGACGGGTCGCCGTGGTGGGGATCGCGGTGATCGCCGGGGCGATCCAGATCCCCGGAATCGTGTCCACCGATCGAGTCCGCGCCAGCGCCGACGCGCTCGCCTCGGGATTCGACGAGGACGCCGCCAGGCTCGCGAGCCAGGCGGTGAGCAGCGAGCCCTGGGCCGCCGATCCCTATGCGACGCGGGCGTTCGTCGAGCTGAAGAGCGGGGAGCTCGGTCGGGCGCGGATCGACGTGGGACGAGCGATCGCCCGCGAGCCGACGAACTGGGAGCATCGGCAGCTCCTCGCCCGAATCGACATCCAGGCCGGGGACACGCGGGCGGCGCAACGGGCGCTGACCCAGATGCGGGCGCTGCGCCCCGCGCTCGCGCCCGAGGTGCGAGCGACGAAGAGGGCGCTTCGCTCGCGAAGCGGCGATCCGCGCCGGCTCGACCGCCCCTCGGGATGAGCATTCCCTCGTTCGGCGAAGCCGTCGAAACCGTCGTGATGATCCCGCACTGGAACCGGGCCGAGCGGCTGCGCCGAGCCCTCGAGGCACTCGAGCGCCAGACCCTGCCCGCCCCGGTCTGGGTGATCGACAACGGGTCGACGGACGAGACCCGCCAGATGCTCGCGCGTCGCTTCGAGGCAGTTCGGTGTCTGCGCCTCGGGTCGAACCGCGGCTTCGGAGCCGCACTGAACGAGGGCGCGCGCCAGACGAGGGCGCGCCTCTTGATCTTCCTCAACAACGACGCCGTCGCCGATCCCCGCTTCGTCGAGGAGGTCGTCGCCGCACAGGCGGCGAGCGGCGCCGAGATGGTCGCGGGATGCCT